>Ga0114962_10000600_pt1 | contig 31922 bp, 38 predicted proteins | sample C_130820_MF_Meta_FD_87017 | JGI IMG/M metagenome (GOLD analysis project Ga0114962, IMG submission 87017) | Freshwater microbial communities from Lake Croche, Canada to study carbon cycling - C_130820_MF_MetaG | ecosystem: Environmental > Aquatic > Freshwater > Lake | place: Lake Croche, Canada...
ACCACGCTTTGGCATCCTGTCGCTGATCTCGAAATCAGCATTGCTGAAGCCGTAGCCGACCTCGCTTGCTAGCAGGAGTCCCCAACTTGGACAGTTTGCATCGTTAGGATGAAGACACTTCGAGTAACTGAGGAGAGTCCATGTCGTCAGCAATGGTCGTAATCCATGCACATGCCCAACTGAGCAGCAGCGAGAATCTTGCACTGCTTGTCCTGCGCGTCGCGCTGGGAGCCATGATTTTTAGTCACGGCTTCAACAAGGTTTTCGGTGGCGGCGGCCTCAGCGGCACCGCGGGCTGGTTTCACTCCATTGGCATGAAGCCCGGTGCCCTGCACGCACGCGCAGCTGCGGCTACGGAACTTGGGGCTGGCCTACTCCTGATGGCCGGATTTGCGACACCTTTTGCCTGCGGCGCGCTCATTGCGGTCATGCTGGTTGCGATAGTGACTGTGCACCGCAAGAACGGCTGGTTTATCTTTAATGCCAACGGTGGCGGGATTGAGTACTGCGCCATAATCGCGCTTGCTGCAGGTTCCCTGTCCGCCCTAGGACCCGGCAAGTGGTCCATCGACAAGGGGATAATTAGCTGGGCCTACACCAGCCATGTTGGCCTGATCATTGGTGTGGCCCTTGGTATTGGTGGCGCTGCACTGCAGCTCGCAGCCTTCTACCGACCACCTAAGGCCTAAGCCCCTAAGCCTTCACGATGCCCCTTGACCCGCAGTTAATCCCCATTCTTGAGCTCGTTCATGCGCCGGGGGCCAAGGGCATAGAAGTAATGAGTCCGACCGCGGCTAGAGATGCCTTCAGTGCGCTTGGGTCGATGGTTGCACTCGATGAATCCGTGGTCTCTTCGATTCAGGTGACCGAGATTGCTGGCGTGCCCTGCGAGATTATTAGCCCCCATGGCGAAGGCCCCTTCGGCGTCCTCGTGTGGATGCATGGAGGTGGTTTTGTTATCGGCTCGCCACTCACCTCGAGGTCCACAACGCTGACTCTGGCAGCCGAGGCACAGTGCATCGTGGTTTCTGTTGACTACGCACTCGCTCCTGAACACCCTTATCCCGCTGGTCTTGAACAGTGCTTGACGCTGCTGCGAGCAGTGCAACGCGGTGCCTTGGGTCGTAGCGCTCAAGTGGCAAAGATTGTGGTCGGGGGAGATTCGGCCGGAGGCAATCTCGCAGCGGAACTTGCCTTGGAAGTTCCTGGCCTTCGGGGTCAGTTGCTTGTTTATCCCGTTGCTGACCTCACCGGCTCCCAGCCATCCATGGCTGAGAACGCCGAGGGCTATTTCTTGACAAAAGCAGCAATGGAGTATTTTGCTGAGCTCTACCTCGACGGCCATGACCCCACGGATCCAAGGGTCTCTCCACTGTTTGTGGAGGAAGAAGAACTAAAAGGCCTCTGCGACGCGCTCGTCATCACCGCGGAATTTGATCCGCTCAGGGACGAGGGGGAGGCTTACGCTTCCAGGCTCGCCGCGGCGGGTGTGACTGTTGTCACGACCCGCTACGACGGCATGGTTCACGGTTTCTTTTCGTTCGCTGGTTTTGTCACCAAAGGCCGAGAGGCTGAGCTCCAAGCTATTGGGTTCCTACGCGAACGATTTCAATAGCACCCTGAGGGCACTAGGCATTAAAGGACGCGAACGCTCTTGGCTTCCTCGCCCTTACGGCCGGCGGCAAACTCGAACTCAACTTCCTGGCCCTGCTCGAGTGAGCGGTAGCCATCACCCTCGATGTTGGAGTAGTGGACGAAAACGTCCTCACCATCGGGACGGGAGATGAAGCCATAACCCTTTTCTGCGTTAAAAAACTTTACGGTGCCGTTTGGCATTGCTTTTCCTTCTCTCTGCATTTCTCTGCATTGCTGTTTCGCTCCAACTTGGAACGAAGCTCGCTGGTTCTATGGCCAATTTCGGCTCAGTCACCAACGCTGCAATAAGCCTACCCGAGTCCGGTGTGGGCTTCTTAGGCGCCACTTTTCAGGCCTTAGGCCTCAATTCGTGGTCATGCCGAGAATTGCCATGCACATTTCGTCTGATGACCCATCTCCCCAGGTTACGTAGCGGGGAGCCAAGTCCTTCGTGGCAGCCAAGCGCTGACGAAGTGTTGGATCATGGGTGCAAGAAAAGCTAATCCGGTCCCCAGGCTTGACCACTAGGGGAGTCTTTAGCGTGTAGGTGATCTGTGCATCAAAGTTGTAATTTGCCACCGTGGCAATCTTTTTGGTGACGCCACCTGAAGTGATACTTGCCTGCCAGCTGCGCCCGAGAAAGTGCATGTGTGGGGTGACCTGCCGCAGTACGCCACTGGGAAGTGCGGTAGTGCAGCCGGTAGTGATCTTCTTGGTCGCTTTGGTGGTGATGTCTGCGGGAGGAGTGTGGCCACAGAGAAATTCAATGCCATTGACGAAGCTACGTGCTGCATTGCCGAATCTTGTGGCGAGGTCATTAAGTGATGCAGTCCGGCTACATAGCGCGCCGGTGACGCCCTTGGGGCAGGGGAGATCAACGGGTGCGACGAGAGGGTCGATGCTGAGCGCCTTAATCCGGCCAGCCGCCACCGATGAACTCACCGTGGTGAGGCGTACCTGGCTTAGGTCGCTGGCATGGCCTGCCAAGAGGTTGTAATGAATCTGCATCACAATCAGTGATCCAGCAGGCGCATAGACCCCTGTGCCAGCGGGAAAGGAGCTGGCAGCATTGCCCGGGACCGCTGCGCCAAGCCAAGGCGTTCCGTCGAAGGAGCCCGAGGGATTGAGCGGAGCCCCAAAACATGTCCAGCCCGCGCCGCCATTATCCAGACTTCGTGCCGTTGATGCCTGGTTTGCATTAACCAGAAAAAGGATGGCGTGATGCACCTCGGCAGGAGCGCCAGGAATGAACTGGTTAGCGGTGATGTATTGGCCCTCGGTGAAGTTCGGATCTATGAGAGAACAGTGATAGAGGTCGTTGCTCCCGCCAGCGGCGGTGTAGGGGTCAAAAGGCGTTGGCAGGGAATAAGTATTCGTTGAACTTGGGATGCTTGTCGTCGTAGTCGTGCTTTTCTTGGCACTCGCTCCTCGGATGGAGGCTGAAGCCGATAGGGGAAGTGCGACAGCCAGACCAATGGCCACAATGCCAGTCAGTTTTTTCGACAGATTCATGGCGCTCCTTGCTTCTTTGCTTAGCCTATCGGTGCTCGAGTCCTGGGGCTTGACAGCTCACTTCGCGGGGTCTTAGTACGATAGAGAGATGGAAAGACGCAGTGTTCTCACCAAAGCACTTGGGGGCTTTGTGCTCCTGTTTGGAGCCACCGCGGCACTAGTGCTCAATCACGGCGGCCCGTCCAAGCAAGTAAAGCGCTCGGCAAAGTCATCCACAAGTCTGCCCCCAGAGGGCCATCCCCATGCGTCCACCAGCGTGAAATCTGCTCGCCACCACGCGAGCACCACGCTCCCCACAGAGCCCGGCTCGCCGAGTAGTACCCAGGCTCCTGTCCCTACGACCAGTCCGAGCAGCGAGAACACAACCACGAGTACGACCGCGCTTCCCGCTTTGCATTGGCCGCAAATTGCCAGGATCGAAGAGATTGCCGTCGGTTCCGTCCTTAGTTTCAGTTTTGGTCCTTCGAGTTCGTTTAGTGGCGACGTGGGCTACCTCTATCGATCTGGACCAGCAAGCTTTGTGGCCTTGGATTCCTTCTGCCCACATCAGGGATGTCAAGTTCATCCTCGAGGAGGGCTCATGGAATGCCCTTGCCATTTGAGTCAGTTTGCCTTGAGTAACGGAGCGGTTATCCAAGGGCCGGCAACGACTGGGCTTGGAAGAGCAACGGTGAGCTTGAGTAATGGAGTGATTTCCTACGTCGCAGATGTCTAGGACGCTGGCACGCGCGGCCTTCTCAGCCCTGCTGCTGTCCGCACTCGTGGGCGCTTGCGGCACGAGCCCAGAGGAATCTCAGCAAGCCACGGCAAACTCGATTCTGCAAGCGCCAAAGCTGCGCCAAGCCAGGCTGATCGTCCGTGAAGCTAAGCCCACCATCTCCGGTGGGATGGTTTTATCTTCTCAGCGAACACTCCCGGTCACGCTCAGGCTCCCACGCGGATCGGGTATTCATCCGCTGCTGGTATTCATTCATGGTTACAACAGCTCACCAAAGACCTACGCGAGAATTATTGATGTGCTTGTCCGTGGCGGCTTTGTGGTAGCCGCCCCGTCCTTTCCTCTTGAGGATCCGGAGCAAGGTAACGGCCTTGATCGTGGTGATCTTGTCCATGAAGCGCAAGACGTGAGCGCCGTGCTGAATGCATTGCAATCTAGCCATTGGTCACCTTGGATCGACTGGCAATCCGTTACGGCATTTGGACATTCCGATGGCGCCGATGTCGCGTTGAGCCTGGGCTATGACCCGGAAAAGTTGGATAAAAGGATCACTCGCGTGCTTGCAGCAGCTCCTGATCCATTGGACTTCAGTCCGGTGACGCATGGGCCGCCATTGTTGTTAATCCATGGCGATGCTGACCCGATTGTTCCTTTTGCGTCCAGCGAGCAAGTATTTGGGGCATTGCACGCAACTCGGTGCTTGCTCAAACTGCACGGTGCGGACCATGCCGGTGCAATCCTTGGAGCGGCTAAAGCAACAGCGAATTTCTCGCGAATTTTTGATGCCGAATTGCTGGCATTCTTGCGAGCTTCAACGGTGAGCCTTGCCACTGCCTGTCCAGCCCTATCACGGTCTTCATTGCTACTTGCGACGATTGAGCACGCGGCATCATAAGTTTGGGTGGTTAGGCTGGCCTCGCTGAGCAGTGCCGAAACGAGGAGCTAATAATTCATGGCCAAGCCAAAATTGCTGATGGTGTTGGGATCTACGAGGCCTGGGCGCTTAAGTCCAGCGGTAGCTGCCTGGCTTGCACAAATCGTCGAGGACGATGGCCGCTTCGAAGGCTCTATTGCCGACCTCGCCGAATTCAATCTCCCGCTATTCAATGAGCCCAAACATCCCATGCTCGCGAGTTACGAACATGACTACACCAAAGCCTGGTCGGCGGCCGTGGCCTCAAGTGATGCGCTTGTGTTGATCACCCCCGAGTACAACCACGGTTATCCCGCGGTACTCAAAAACGCTCTGGATTATTTGCACGTCGAATGGAAGGACAAGCCCGCCGGCTTTGTTTCCTATGGCGGAGTCTCCGGCGGGACTCGTGCAGTTGGGCAACTGAAGGCCGTCGTGAGTGCGCTAAGGATGACCGCTGTTGTGGAGTCCGTCATTATTCCGATGATCGGCAGCTTGATTGTTGACGGCGAATTGCCATCGGATTCAGGCCGTGATGGTTCAGCGGTGGCCATGCTTGCTGAACTCCAGCGAAAACTTCCCCAAGCCGGCTGAACAACCGATCTCAAGGACGCAGCATTTCCCCCGCGGAAACTTGCGAGGGTCTTTTCGAAGGCAGGCGGCCTAACTAATCGCCAAAAATTACTTGCATGACCGCAGCTATGGAAATGGCGTTGTATTCATCCATGGAAATATCTGGTTGGAGGGCCTCTGCTTCGAGGCGTCCAATGAGTGTCCCTGAGTACCACCAAGCGATGACCATGGGATCAAAGCGTTGAGAACAGAAGCCTCGCTTCTGCATTTCGGTCAAGATCATGCAGAGGAATTGAGCCCAGATGTTGGTGCTCTCCTTGACTCCAGGAGAAGATCTTTGCGAGCCCATGCCGATCCGAGAACGTTGATGCGCGTCCAGCGATAGGGAGCGCGTTCAGGGCTGTAGATAGCCCTTAAACCAGATTCAATAACCAGTTCAAATTCTTCTCGGCTTTTGCATGCCATCGCATTGTTTTCGAATTCCTCAGCGCCCGACCAAAGCGTTTGCGCGTAACGATGAGACTGGGCTGCCTGAACCAAGCCTTCACGGTTCGCAAAGAAGTGGTAGATGGAAGCCACGCTGGCATCGGCGAGCCTAGAAATGCTTGCTATGCGAAGGCCGGCTTCGCCTCGTTCTTCGAGCTCCTGAATTGCCGCGCTGAGGATACGCTCACGGCTATTTGGGAGAGCTTCCATGATGCCACCTTAGATTGGGCATCTGCGTATCGTCAGAAGGCAATGAAAAAGCCCTATTCTCCAGAGTAATGAGTGTCGCGCCTTTCTTACTCTTGCCACCATCTGAAGGTAAGGCGGAAGGGGGAAAGGGGGGCAAGGGTCGAGCGAGTTTCTCAAAGCAACTAAAGATGCAGCGGATTGAAGTAGTGCAAGCACTCAGTTTCGCAGTTGCGCATCTCGAGAAAGATCGGCTTTCAGCCCTGCTCGGTGTGCGAGGCCCCTTGCTTGAACGTGCCCTCCAGGCCACCATCGACCTTCCTCAAGCAGGTGCTGCAAAAATGCCAGCGTGGCAGCGCTATAACGGTGTTGTCTGGTCCAACCTCGACCCTGCATCCTTGGCTGATGATGCACGCGGACGCATTCTTGTACCTTCCGCCCTCTACGGCTTGAGTTCCGCAGATGATCTCATCGCTGACTATCGCCTCAAGATGTCTGTGTCATTGCCTGAGCTAGGCAAATTGAGTTCGTTCTGGCGCCAAAGTTTGACTTCGATACTCTGTGAGGAATTCGCGGGTTCCACCCTGGTTAACCTCTTGCCAGGAGAACACGCTGCAGCCTTTGATTTCGAGGAACTCGAAACATCTTGCGAAGTAGTGCATGTTCGGTTTTTGGCTACCGACGGCAAAGCCGCCGCAGGCCATGGAGCCAAGGCTGTCAAAGGGCAATTGGCGAGAGCCATTCTGTCCGACGGCCTTGAAGCAATTAAGGATTTTCGATTTGAGGGTTGGCGTGTTCGTCGCAAGGCGCAAGAACTCTTTGTGCTCGCACCTCGACCTTAAGGCTTGGTCTGCATCCTCTCCAAGATGGCTGCCATCTGCGCATGAACGGCGTTGACGGCCTGAAGAGGACGGAACATAACTCTGAACTCAATAATCTGACCGGCCTCATTGCAGCGGATGATGTCAACGCCATTGGCGTATTTCCCATCGACGGTGGTTTCGAATTCGAGCACTGCGCAATCGCCGTCGAGGATTTGTTTGATGTAGCGGAAACCTTTGCTGTCCTTGGAGTCGCCGAGCTGCCCAGCAGCTTCGCCAGAAAGTGCATGACTTGCCGCTTCTAGGTAGAGCTTGGTAATGGCCTTGCCCTCTTGAGGCGTGAAGACAATGGGGGAGTAGAAAACCACGTCGTCAGCCAGCAATGCGTCAAGGCCGCCTGCGAGATCACCGCGAAGGTGGGCGTGCCAGCGTTCAACGACCCCTGTAATAATGTCGGCGCTCATTTGCTCTCCTCTCAGGTGGAAGGAGACTCTAGGACCTCGTTGAATCTCTCACTGCGCAAATTGATAAAGATTTGCTGCCGCCAGGCTGAAGGGCCTTTTTGCTTCCCCACTTCGGTATGGTGAGTTCATGGACCAACTGCCGCCTTGCCCGCAATGTGACTGCGTAAATAGCTACCCCATGGGCGCGCTACTCATTTGTCCTGAATGTGCCCATGAGTGGGCGCAAGGCGATGATGGCGGGGTCATTGATGACGGTGAGGTAATCCGAGATGCAGTGGGGAACATCTTGGTTGACGGTGACACGGTGACCATTATGAAAGATATGAAGGTCAAAGGCAGTTCAAATACGCTGAAGGTCGGAACCAGAGTTCGTAATATTCGCCTCGTTCCCGGACCTGGCGGCCACGACGTCGAGGCCAAAGTGGATGGCTTTGGACCCCTGTACTTGAAGTCCTCCATCATGAAAAAGGCCTAGGCCGCGTGCTCCTTGCCTACCTTGCCGCCTTGGCAACCGCACTTTGCTATGGCCTTGGCTCGGTACTCCAGAGCATGGGGGCCAAGCGTGTGCAATCCAAGCCTGGAGTGAGCTTGGGGTCCTTATCGCGCATTCTCCGCCAGGGTCCTTACGTACTTGGTCTCGGCTTGGATGGCTTGGGCTGGCTCGCATCATTGTTGGCTCTGTTGCGCTTGCCCCTCTTTGTGGTGCAGGCCATGGTTGCAGGTTCCATCGCCTTCATCGTCCTTTTTTCGGCGCTCTTGGAAAAGACAAAGCCTTCTGGTCGGCAACTTGCTTACGTGGCAGTGCTCTGTCTTGGACTCTTGGCGCTCGCAGCCTCAGGAGCTCCCGAAGTGGCAACACGTCCCCCCGGCTACTTTGTTCCAGCCATGGCTGCGACCGCCTGCGTGCTGTTATTCGCTGGTTTTGTTACTCCAAAACTGCTGAGCCCCGTGGCAGCATCATCAGTCCTTGGCGCCGTAGCCGGCTTAGCCTTTGGGGGCGCAGCACTTTGTGTGCGCTCCCTATCCTCGGGCATCAAGCCCAGCGAGATCCTTCATCCCACGCTGTGGATACTGCTTGCCTTTGGCGGGATGGGCATGGCCTTCTTCGCTACGGCCCTCCAGCGTGGCGCCGTGACGGTAACCACTGCATGGCTCTTCACCGCCGAAACCATTGCTCCTGCGCTGATCGGCATGCTGCTACTGGGAGACCGAGCCCGCCCTGGCCTTGGTTTCGTGGCTGCGGCATCCTTTGTGCTCACGGTTGCCGCATCAGTTGGGCTTTCCCTGTCGTCAAGAGAGGGCACCCAGGAGGCGGCATAGCGTCCTCCAGGGCTTATGGGCAACGGTTTTGGCCCGTTATCCCCTAGATTGGATTTGTCCAACGACCCCGGAGGTTCCGTGCGCTCCCCCAAAGATTTTTTTCGCCCACTCGCCCTAGGAGCTCCTGAGCCCCTGCGCGAGATCCCCTTTCGTCCGTCACGGATGATCCATTTCTTCCCTGCTTCGAATCCGAAGATGGTTGCCAAGTTGCCTGAATTGGCAGGCAAGGTCGATGTCCTCCTCGCGAATCTTGAAGATGGTGTTCCAGCAACGGAAAAAGATGCAGCACGGCAGGGTCTTGTGGATGTTGGAAAGAGCGTCAACTTTGGCAATGCACAATTTTGGACCAGGGTGAACTCCCTCGACTCTCCCTGGGGTCTTGACGACCTCATTACCGCGGTGACTGAGGTCGGTCACGTTCTCGATGTGATCATGATTCCCAAGGTCGAAGGCGCGGAGGATATCCACTACGTGGACCGCCTTCTCGCGCAGCTCGAAGCCAAGGCAGGTCTGACGCGACCCATCCAGGTGCACGCCATCTTGGAGACCGCAAGGGGGGTGTCCAATGTGGAAGAGATCTGCTCAGCATCACCACGCATGCAGGGTCTTTCGCTGGGTCCTGCAGATCTAGCGGCTAACCGCCGCATGAAGACCACGCGCGTAGGTGGGGGACATCCTGACTACCTCGTTCGCCAGGATCCCGTAGACGGAGATATCCATGGCCCCAGGGCCATCTTCCAACAGGATCTTTGGCACTACACGATTGCTCGCATGGTTGACGCCTGCCAAGCCAACGGGATCTTCGCCTACTACGGACCTTTTGGTGACATCGCAGATGTCGTTGCCTGCGAGGATCAATTCCGTAATGCCTACCTGCTTGGCTGTGTGGGGGCCTGGTCGCTTCACCCCGCCCAGATTGATATTGCTCGACGCGTCTTTTCGCCGAGCATCGACGATGTGCGCCACGCCAGGCGCGTTATTGCGGCCATGGGTGATGGAACCGGTGCGGTCATGCTGGACGGCAAGATGGAAGATGATGCTTCGGTGAAGCAATGTCGCGTGATGGTGGAGTTGGCAGCTCAACTTGCCGAGCGGGACCCCGAGCTTGCTGAACTTTACGCAACGATCACCTTGGAGGACTGAGATGGCTAAAGGAGATCTTCGACCACGGCGCAGTGTGCTCTACATGCCTGCGGCCAATGAACGAGCTCTTGAAAAGGCGAAGGACATCGCTGCTGATGCGCTGATTTTCGATCTTGAGGATGCCGTGGCACCTGATGCCAAAGCGGAAGCCCGTGAGCGAGCCTGCGCAATGTTTGCTGCTGGTGGTTATGGGAATCGCGAGATCACCATACGAGCCAATGGCATCGGCACCCCCTGGCACGACGACGATATTGCCGCTATTGCAGCAGTTGGCCCCGACGCCGTGGTTGTTCCCAAGGTGAACTCAGTCAAGGATGTTCTTGCCATCGAGGCCAGCCTGGAGCGCCACGGTGCACCGGATCGCACGCGGATTTGGGCCATGCTCGAGACGCCCGTGGCCATGCTGCATGCGGGTGATATTTGTGCCGCATCGGAGCGGCTCAATGTGTTGGTCATGGGGACCAACGACTTGGCAAAGGAACTCCATGCCCAAAGAGTTCCTGACCGTCAGCCCCTCATGGGCGGCCTTTATCTCAGTCTCTTAGCTGCGCGAGCAGCTGACAAGGTGATTCTTGATGGCGTCTTTAACGACATCAAGGACGAGGCAGGACTTCTTAGCGAATGTCGCCAAGGTCGCCAGATGGGATTCGATGGCAAGACGCTGATTCACCCGAGTCAAGTTGGCCCCTGCAATGAGGCCTTTTCACCTGAAGCGGGAGAGGTGGAACTCGCTGGTCGAATTATCGCTGCCTTTGAGGAAGCCGAGCGCGAGGGTCGAGGAGTGGTGACGGTTGACGGCCGGATGATTGAGAACCTTCACGTCGACGAGGCGCGCCGCGTGCTGGCCATTCAGGCAGCAATAATCTCAGCCAACTCCTAGCCTGTAACTCTCTCCCCGGTCTATCGCGAGCTTCGCGAAGAGCGGCGAGCCAGCAGCATGAGGCCAAGTCCTCCAGCGAGGGCAAGGATGCCGACGATGCCTAGCGGGACTGCCAAGCTGCTGCCGGTTGTGGCGAGGGCTGGCGCTGCTGCGGCCGTGGTGATCAGGCTGGGTTCAGAAATCTGACTCACGGTGCTGTCATCTTTATTGGTAACCCAGGCACTTGCGTTGGCGACCGCAACGGCACTTGGACCAGCACCTACGGAGTAGGTGGCTACCACTGTCCCCGTTGCAGCGTCGATCTCACTGACCGTGTTGTCATCGCTGTTCACGACCCATACCTCGCCAGCGCCACAGGCAATGTCTTTCGGAGTTGCACCAACGGTGATCGTATCCACGAGGCTTCCATCCGAAGCATTGAGCTGGGTCACCGTGCCGTCGTTTTCGTTGGCGATCCAGAGGTTGTTCCCGTCTGTGCAGATACCGTCAGGCCCGCTTCCGACTGGGGAGCTGCTCACTACCGCGTCGCTGATTTTGTTGATCAGTGCGACCTTTCCAGAACTGGCAAGAGTCACCGCGAGATTATCTCCAGCCAGCACCATCTCATCTGGTGCAGAAGCGGGATCGAGGGCGATGGTGCTGAGCACGTTGCCCGTAGCAGCATCAATCTTGGTGATGCTGTCGTCACCAGAGTTAGCCACCCAGACGAAAGTACCGTCAGAGGTGACGCCGTCAGCACTATTACCGACTGGGATCGTCTTGATTACGGTTCCCGCGACGGGGTCAATTTCGGCGACAACCGCGCTTCCATAAAAGGTGAGCCAGAGATGACTGTCATCGACAGCGATATCGTCGGGCTGGCTGCCATCACTATTGGCGATGGTGATGGTCTTGAGGATCTCACCGGTCGTGGCATCCATTTCCTGCACGGTGTTGTCACCGGTGTTGGCGATCCACAGGTTGTTGCCCGAAGCCTCGATGTCGTTGGGGTTCGTTCCTATCTTCAGCGTGTTGATGACGCTTTTGGTAGCTCCCGCAGGAGCGCTACTGACTACCGCGGAGGTCATCGAGAAGAGGCAAGCAATCAGGGGAGCGGAGGCGATGCGGATAATTCGGCTGTGCTTGAGCATAGGGTTCTCCTAGAAGTTTTTTAGTTCAACGGATAATTTACGCAGCAAGTGTCATCTGCATACTGCATGCAACGAAACCCCCGGAATATCCGGAGGTTTCGCTAAATCGTGGAGGTGGCGGGAATCGAACCCGCGTCCTTCAGTCCCTCAATGAGTCTTCTCCGAGCGCAGCCGACGTGAAATTGTCGGGATGCGGTAGACCATCGGCGGCTCGCCCGTATCCGTATTCGGCTTTGGTTTCCCTAGTTGCTCACCGAAGAGGCAGCCAGGTAAGTCCCGCTAAATGGTGCCCGTAACCAACCCGCAGGACTGGGGCTGGATGGACATCGCTACCTAGGCAGCGAGCGCAAGCTGAGGCTTGGCGTTTATTGTTTTTTCCGGCTCTTTAACGTGGTTCCGGAGACCACGGCTCGCTTCTCTCACTTCGTCAACCAAAGTCGAAGCCTGTCACCCCCAAAATGACCTTACGGAGTATTTCCCCGCAACTCCCACTGTAGTCCTTGCCTGCTTCAGTGTCACCGCGCCCATGGCGGACTAACTTGCTTTCCATGGCGCAAAGCCCCTTCACCCTCGAGCGCCTCACCCTCGATCGTCCTACCTTGAATGAAATTGGAGCTTTGGGCGCACGGGGATTCTTTGACGATCCCTTTTTTGTTCACCTAAGCGATCAGCCCGTGTTGCGACAACGAGGCCTGGCTATCTTTTTTCGCAGTCACGTCAAAGTTCTCGGGAATGCAGCAGTGGTTACGGGTGCACGTAATGAGGATGGAATCCTCATTGCTGCCTGCATCTGGCAGCGGCCAAAGGCCTATCCGCTTTCCCTGTGGCGTCAGCTTCGAGAAATGCTGGGAAGCCTTCGCGCACTTTTCCCGCGCCCTCGCGCGCTCATTTCCGGCCTTCGCTATGTCTTGGCGATGGAGAAGGCGCACCTCCACGAGGAACATTGGTATCTGGTCCTCTTGGTGGCTGATCCGATGCTTTGGCGTCGAGGTCTTGGCAGTGCCCTCCTGGAGCCAGGCTTGGCTCAAGCGGATAAGGACGGACTTTCGGCCTATCTTGAAACCCAAAAAGAGGCCAACCTTGCTTACTACCAGCGCTTTGGGTTCTCGCTCACGGATTCCCTTAGGCCCGTTAAGGGTGGTCCGACTTTATTCACCATGACTCGTCAGCCCCGCTGAGAGTTCCTTTGCGCTCTCGAGAGCTTTAGCGACGGGATCCGGTGGTTCCTCTCGCCGGGGAGAGTAGTTTGAGGCCCCACCGGGAAATCCCGTCACGGTGAACTCTGCAGCCTTGCGCTGGGAGCAAGCTTTGTTTTCGCTGTGCCTTCGCTGTGAATAAGCAGCATCCTGAGGAAAGGCTCAGGATGTCGCTTACGCAGGGGGCGTCCTTAATTGCTTTTAAGGAAACTCGCGATTTGTTGCCGGGCGTTGCGACCCTCAGGGATGGGGAAGAGGGGATAGTCGTGCAAGAGCCCCTCCTCTTCATGAATGGTGAGGGCTAGACCCTGCTCCCTCGCTTTGGCAGCGAAGCGACGGGCGTCAACATTGAGCAAGTCCGCGGTTCCGGTGAGCACCAAGGTACGGCCTATGCCTTCAAGTGAGCCATGCAAGGGGCTCACTTCAGGCCTGGCGGGATCGTCGTTCCCAGCCCACATCCTTCCTGCAGCGCAGAGACCATCAACACTCAACATGGGATCACGACGCTCTGCCCGTCGCATCTCCTCATCCTTCGCGGTGACATCGAGCCAGGGGGAGATGAGCACGAGAGCGTCTGGAGCGCGAAGTCCTCCGGCAATGGCAAGCTGCGCGAGCGCGAGGGAGAGTCCACCTCCCGCAGAATCTCCAGCCAGGTAGACCTCACCGTCATCAAGGAGGGATGCGTAGAGCTCGGTTAAGGCGGGAAGCGTGTCGCGCCAGTTGTGCTCAGGGGCGAGGGGATAGACGGGTACGTGGACACTGATCTTGAGTTCGCGAGCTGCCCAAGCGGCAAATTGCCAATGCACACCGAGTAATTGGTAGGTGTAGGCACCGCCATGAGAAAAAATCAGATGCCCTCGTGCCTCGACATCCTTTGGCTCGAAACGCCAAATCGGGAAGGGCGTATCAGCGTGACGAGTGATCTTGACCTTGCGTCGCATGCCCTGAGGCGGGTGATCTTTCTCTTGGGGTCGTGACTTGCGGATTTGGTTTGCCAGTGCTGTCTGGCTGGTCATATGAGCCTTACGTCGCGAAATTTTTACGACCCCTACAGCAATGCGGTGAGCTAGTGACGGCAAGGCATTTCCTTTCTTTGGGACTTAGGAATAACGCTCAATATTGCGAACCACTCTGGCGACCTCTCGCTTTGCATCGCGTTCGGCAATGGCGTGACGCTTGTCATGCAGTTTTCTCCCTCGAGCCAGGGCCAACGAAAGTTTGGCTCGGCCTTCGGTGAAATAGAGCGAGAGGGGAACGAGGGTGAGCGGCTGAGATTGCATGCTTCCCGCGAGGTCATCGATCTGACGACGATGAACCAAGAGCTTGCGCTTTCGGTCCGGGTCATGGGCTCCATAGCCAACGGCGAACGACCAAGGTGGAATATGAGACTTGTAGAGCCAGAGTTCACCGCCATCGACCCTGGCGTAGGCATCTTGGATTTGAGCTCGGCCTTCTCGCAGGGATTTCACTTCACTGCCGGTGAGGACCATCCCGCATTCGAGGGTCTCAAGGATGTCGTAGTCATGGCGTGCCCGGCGATTTGAAGCAACCGTCCGGTCACCAACACGGACGCCTTCACGGGCGGCTTCGCGTTTCGCCTTAGTTCGCTTCGCTTGGGCCATGTCATAAGGCTACCGACCTACTCTATGGCTCGCCTCAAGGCCCACTCCGGCCTACGATCACAGCGGCGTGGGCATCCTGGGTCCACCCGAGTCAAGGAGTGGAACCCTGTCACGTGATTTGAGCCCTTTAGAGCGCAGTGCGGTGCCAGGCTTTGACGAGGTCGCCGACGTCGTCATTGTTGGTTTTGGGGCGGCGGGGACCTGTGCGGCCTATGAGTCAGCAGCCCTGGGTGCCAAGACCATTGTTCTTGAGCGCACGGGTGGCGCCGGGGGAGCAGCAGCTCTGGCTGAGGGAATTCTCTATCTCGGTGGCGGGACCTCCACGCAGGTCGCTGCGGGTGTCGAAGATAGCCCCGAAGATTTTCTTGCCTACCTCAAGGCTGCCGTTGGTCCCGGTGCACCCATGGACAAGGTTGAGGCCTACGCCGCTGGTGCGCTTGAACATCACACCTGGCTCCTTGAACGAGGCCTTAGCTTCACCCCGAAGATTGATCTCGAGACGCAGATGGCTCCACGCGGGGACGATGGGCTGGTGTGGTCGGGTGGCGAGGACGCCTACCCCTTTAACGAGATTGCTAAGCCGGCGCCGCGAGGCCACCTCTGTGCCACGAAAAATGCCACTGGCTGGCTGCTGATGCAGACCATCTCCGCTGAAGCCATTCGCGTCGGCGCTGATGTTCGCTACGACTCCAAGGTGGAGCGATTGATTGTGGATGCGGGTCGCGTTGTGGGTGTGGTGGCAAGAAGTTTCGGTGAGCAACGCTTCATTGAGGCCCGCCGTGGCGTGGTGATCAGCGCCGGTGGCTTTATCTGGAACGACGACATGCTTGCTCGTTACGCGCCACCGCTCCTGCGCGGGACTTGGAAAGTGGGTACCGAGGGCGACGACGGCTCAGGCATTGAAATGGCGCAGTCCGTGGGGGCTGCCGTGCGCAATATGCATGCTGGCGAAGTTTCCCTGCCCATCATTCCTCCTGTGCAGCTGACTGAGGGCATCTTGGTGAATGGGCATGGCCAGCGCTTTATTAACGAGGACACCTACATGGGCCGTGTTGGCATTGCTGCGCTCTATGAACAAGACGCCACCTGTTTCCTTGTGGTTGACGAAGCCGCTTACAGCCCTAACTGGATGGGCGTAGAGGCGAGTTGGGTCTGCGAAAGCGTTACTGAGCTCGAAGAGGAGATGGGTCTCGCGCCTGGATCGTTGGAGTCGACCATCAATCTCTACAACCGTCATGCCGTCAAGGGTGAAGATCCACTCTTCCATAAGCGCGCTGAGCGGGTTCGCCCTCTTGAAGGCGCGCTTGGTGCATTTGACCTTCGTCCCGGTTCTGCGCCTTATGCTCCCTTTACGCTGGGAGGCCTAGAGACCAGTGTGAATGGAGCGGTTATGGGCGTATATGGCGAACACATTCCCGGTCTATTTGCCGCCGGACGCAGCACAGCTGGGGTTTGCGCTACGGGCTACGCCAGTGGCCTCTCCATTGGTGACTCCACCATGTTCGGTCGCTTTGCCGGACGAGCGGCGGCACAGTCGTGAGCCCTCGCAGCGTCAAGATCACGCCCGCGGTAGTGGCCGAGATGATTGAACACGCACGTAGCTTGGCCCCTGAAGAGGCCTGTGGCCTGCTTGCCGGTGCGAATCCTGGTGAGATCTCGAAGCTCTATCCCGTGGAGAATGACGCTCACTCAGCCATTCTCTATACGGTGAACCCCAAGGATCATCTGCGTGCCGATCGTGATGCTGATGATGAAGGCCTGATCATCCAAGGGGTGTACCACTCCCATACACATTCCGAGGCCTATCCGAGTCCCACCGATGTTGGCCAAGCCCCAGACCCCAACTGGCACTACGTCTTGGTGTCGCTGCGTGAGCCAGAAGCGCTCATGCGGTGTTTTGCCATTGTGGATGGCCAGGTCATTGAAGATCAACTGATCTAGGGCCTCGTCTAGGGGCATTCACGGGCGAGCGAACGCCTAGCGCCAGGGCTCCCTAGAATGGTGACCAGATTGGTCAGCAATTGGCCACTACCCAAGGTGGAGGTTTCAACGGTGAGCGTGACGATCAGAATTCCCACGGTACTGAGAGCCCACACCGGTGGCGAAGCCATCGTGAGCTTTTCGGGAAACACCATCGGCGAAGTGCTCAGTGCAGCCGTGGCCGCCCACCCCGGACTTTCCGGCCAGGTCATTGGCGAGGATGGAAACTTCCATAAATTCGTCAACGTCTACATCAACGACGACGATGTACGCTACCTCGAGGGCACGGCGACCCCAGTCGCCGATGGCGATGAGATCACCATCCTTCCTGCAGTTGCTGGTGGAGCACACTGAAGCCATGGCTGTAGCCCGTTCCGTACTCGATCTCATTGGCAACACGCCGATGGTCGACGTCTCTGAACTTTCTCCCAAGAAAAATGTGCGGATCATTACCAAGCTTGAGGGTCGTAATCCTGGTGGCTCGGTGAAAGACCGCATTGCTCTATCGCTGATTGAAGCCGCGGAGCGCGACGGTCTCCTCATTCCCGGTAAGCCGGATCAAATTCTGATTGAGCCTTCAAGTGGCAATACCGGTATTGCGCTTGCCATGATCTGTCGCGTTCGTGGTTACCACCTCAAGGTGGTGCTTCCTACCAACGTCTCCATTGAGCGGCGCCAACTCCTCGAGGTCTACGGTGCCGAGATTATTGAGAGCCCCGGTTCAGAAGGTTCGAATGGAGCGGTCAAAATGGCTCGTGAGCTGCACGGCGCTCACCCCGAATGGGTCTTTTTGTATCAATACGCCAACCCGGCCAACCCGGCCGCGCACTACGAGCACACCGGTCCAGAGATCTTTGCCGAGGTTCCTGAAATCACCCACTTCATTGCTGGACTGGGAACCTCAGGAACCTTGCTTGGTGTCGGTAAATACCTTAAGGAACGCAAGCCAGAGGTTGAGGTCTGGGCCATCGAACCGCCGAGTGGTGAAATGGTCGACGGCTTACGCAACCTAGATGACGGCTACATCCCGCCGATTTTCATCGATGGCCATGGTGCCGAATTGCTCGATCGTAAAACCGTGGTGCGTCCACGCGAGTCTCTGGAGTGGACGCGCAAGATGGCCGAGATTGGACTCTTTGTCGGGATCTCCTCAGGCGCCATCATGGCGGGAGCCGTGCGCTGCGCCAAGCTCATCGATGATGACCAGCAAGCAACCATCGTGACGATCGCCTGCGATGACGGCTGGAAGTACCTCTCGACTGGCGCATGGACTGACGACCTCGATGTGGTCGAAGAGCGTGCTCGCTCGATTATCTACTTCTAGGACGAAGGCTTTTGGAACTCACTGTCTTGGGTCGCGAGGGATCTTTCCTTGGCCCCGAAGCCGCCTGTAGTTCCTATGTGCTGAGCGACAGCGGCTCGAGTCTTCTGGTGGATCACGGTCCCGGGACCTTTGCCAAGCTCATTGCGCAGCCCAACTATGAACAGCTCTGCGGGGTCTTTATTAGCCATCGCCACGATGACCACTGGGCAGATCTTTCGCTCCTTTCGACTCAGCGCAAGAGCGAAGGCCGAGAGCCCTTGGCGCTCTTGGCGCCTCAAGAACTGCTCGGACAACTTGAGCCAGAGGTCCTTGAGGCCTTTGCGCCCGTGGCGATTCGTGTCAGCGAGGATCAGCGTCTGGGGCCCTTTCTACTGAACTCACGCCGTACCGTGCATGGTCCCGAGACCTATGCCACGCGTATTCTTGGCCCCCGCGGAGCGCGATTCGCCTACTCCGCGGACACGGGACCGAACTTCGATGCCCCTGACTGGGCGCAGGCCTGCACGCTGCTCTGCGAGGCGAGTTATAGCCAAGTACGCGAAGGAGAACTTGAGCACCTGAGCGGTAGGGAGGCTGGAGATCTCGCAAATCGCCTAGGGGTAAGCAGACTTTGGCTCACCCATGCTCAGCCCGGTGAGGATCGTGAAGTCATCGAAGCTGAGGCAAAAGAGCGCTTTTTAGGACCAGTGAGCACCCTCGTGGCCGGAGGACGCTACGCCATCGCCTAGGTTCTTCTTCGTTCACACGAGAGGGGACTGACCATGACAGATCAATTGGCGCGTAAGGACGGTAGGCAACTTAATGAGTTGCGCCCAGTTTCTTTTGAGCGCGACTTCACCGTCTTTGCGCCCGGCTCAGTTTTGGTATCCATGGGTCGCACGCGAGTGCTCTGCACCGCTTCAGTAGAAGATCGCGTTCCCGGGTGGATGCGTGGCTCTGGCAAGGGCTGGGTGACCGCTGAGTACTCCATGCTCCCGGGCTCAACGCCTGAGCGGGCCAGTCGAGAAGCCGCCAAGGGTAAGCAGTCAGGTCGTACCCAGGAGATTCAACGCCTTATTGCCCGCAGCCTTCGTTCGGTCACTGACCTTGTTGCCGTCGGGGAGTTGCAGATCACCGTTGACTGCGATGTCCTCCAAGCTGATGGTGGCACGCGCACTGCATCAATCTGTGGTGCCTACGTGGCGCTGCACGATGCTTGCACCCGGCTCGTTAGCGAAGGCGCGATGTCGACTCACCCGCTGATTGACCAAATTGCGGCGATCAGTGTTGGTGTCATCGATGGCGTTCCCATGCTGGACCTGCCCTATGAAGAGGATTCACGCGCTGACGTTGATATGAACGTCGTCATGACTGGAGCGGGTCGTTTCGTAGAGGTACAGGGAACCGCAGAGGGACTTGCCTTCTCGCGGCGGGAACTCGATGGGCTCCTCGATCTTGCTACGGCGGGCATAGGCAGCATTCACGCCATGCAGCGCTCGGTGCTCGAGACGGCACCATCGCCTCGACAGCACTAGCGGACCCTGCGTCCTTGAAAAGAAAAATCCCCTTGGCGATCCGCCAAGGGGATTTTTCTTAATGTTTATAAAGCTTTTAGTTCGCGGTTACTCCGAGGATGGCTAGGCACATCTCGTCTGAAGATCCTGCACCCCAGGTAACAAAACGGGGAACCTGCTTCTTAAGCTGCGGCAACTGTTGACGCAACTTGGGGTCCCAGGTGCAGTTCACCTGCAGTTTGTCCCCAGCCTTCAGTGTCTGTGCGTGCTTCAGAGCAATGGCACCTTGATCATCGAAGTTGAAGTTCTTCACATTAAGCAAAGTCTTGGCGCCAGGGGTGCCAGGGTTCAGCACCAAGGAGAACTTGCGCCCGGTGAGGTGCTCGTGGCCAGCGACAGTCAGCAATTTTCCGCTCTGCCAAACCGGCCAGGTGCATGTTGTGCTGTTTGCTGCGGGTGGGGATGCCGGGTCACGACCACAAACACGCTCAAGCATGTTTACGAAGTTCACGGCGTCCTGGCCGAAACGCTTCTGGGTATTGGCCAGAGCCGCATTGCGATCACAGAGGGGACCAGTCACTCCAGGGGCGCAGGGCACATCAGGCGGAGCGGGAAGTTGCTTGATGACGAGGGGCTTCAAGCCAGAGTGCTTGAGTGGCGTGGTTTGAATGACGAGCCGCGAACGGTCCGCCTTTTTGCCAAGCAGGGTGTTGTAGTGGATCTGCATGACCACGACGGAGCCCTTGGGGAGGAGCATGCCAGTTCCCGCTGGGGTGGAATTGAGGCCCTTGTGCTTGGTAGGGGCCCAGGCCGTGAGCCACTTCGAGGCTGAAAGTGCGTCCATGCCAGAGCCAATGGAGGTCTCACCAAAGCAGCTCCATCCCTTGCCACCCCTATTCAAGGCAATGGCGTTCTTCGCAGCGTCGGGAGTAATGAGGTACATGATGGCGTGGTGCACTTCACGGTTGCCGGGGTGAAACTGGTTTCCGGTGATCATGAGGTCTTGGGTCACCTTGGGGCTAACCATGGTGCAGTGGTAGTCGTCGGTCGCTCCTGCAGGAGGGTTGGGCGTGTAGGCGCGTGGGATGTAGAGCGTCTGGTAGGAGTGACTGATTTTTGCCGAGCCCGGCGCGCTGGTGGCAGTCAAAGCAATCGGTGCGATGAGACTGACCGCAAGGGCTAGTGCAGTGATCTTTGAGCTGCGGAGGCGTTGGATGGTCTGATTTTGCATACCCGCAGGTTACTGCCTTGGCTCGAGCCTCAGTCGCAGGGCTAAGTTTCCCCCCATGTCCTTCGTTTTAGCCTCAGCAAATCCCGATAAGGCAGCGGAAATACGTGCCCTCCTTGAGCCCCTCGGCATCGACCTAGTCGCGAGACCCAGCGAGGTGGCTGAGGTAGAGGAAACGGGCGTGACCTTGGAAGAAAATGCGCTGCTGAAGGCTCATGCCCTGGCGCAGGCCACCCAATTGCCTGCCATTGCCGACGACACCGGGCTCGAGATCGATGGCCTAGGCGGAGCTCCTGGTGTCTACGCAGCTCGTTTTGCTGGTGAGCATGCGACCTATGCCGACAATGTGGCGAAGGTCTTGGCTGATCTTGTGCTTTCAGCAAGCGGAACTGAAGGCCGAAGGGCTCGCTTTGCCACCGTGGCGGCCGTTGCTTGGCCTGACGGCAGTGAGCTCACCGTGCGCGGCGAGGTAGAGGGTGTGATAACTGATAGTCCTCGGGGAGCTTCAGGATTTGGCTATGACCCCATCTTCGCCCCTGAAGGCGGAGGCGGCCGTAGCTTTGCGGAAATGAGCACAGCGGAAAAGGAAGCCATCAGTCATCGTGGACGGGCATTTCGCCTGCTTGCGAGCAGCCTCGCCGACCATCTCGGCTGAGCGGAAGGTCTCTATACCCGTGCTACCGTTCCTGACTTAGAACAGGTTCTAGTGAAGGGTTTTCGACATGGGTGACCAGGGCGATTCCGACATCCTAAATGGACTCATAGGCAGGGTGACTTCTCGCGCTCGAGTGACGGTTGAGCGCTCAGCGGTGACCTTCTTCGCCGATGCAGTTTGTGATCCTGATCCCATCTACCGCGATGCCAATGCGGCACGCGAGCGTGGCTTCTCAGCCATCCCTGCGCCTCCCACCTTCGCCTTTGTGATGCACCACCTCGGCAGTTTCGCTGAGCTCCAACCCGAGGGGAATCCTGAGGGCGGCCTCATGGCCAGCCTCTCGGCGGTTACCTCACAGGGTGGACTCATTTTGCACGGTGAACAATCCTTCTCCTATAGCCGGAGTGTTCTCGTGGGTGACGAGCTTGATGGGGTAAGCACCATTGTCGATGCCTATGCCAAGGAGTCCAAGGGCAAGGTCATGACCTTCATCGTTTCTGAGACGGTCTGGAATGAGGCCAGCAGCGGAGACCATGTCGTTAGCACTCGCTTCAATTTGATTCATCGGCGTTAAGACCATGGCAATCGGTATTTCTGACGAGCACGTCGAACTGTTTTCCGTTGTTCAGCGTTGGGCCGAAGAATTCGTCCCCACGACCTCGGCTCGAGCGCTGCTCGATGCACCAGGCAACAGTGCACATGACGCCGATCGCATCATCGCGGAACACTCGTGGAGTGCAATCGCGGTTGACGAGCGGCACGGGGGACAGGGCGCAGGTCTGGTTGAAGCCGTAGTTGTGGCTGAAGCCCTTGGGGGCACGGTGGCTCCTGGTCACTGGGCCGCGAACATGGCTGCTTCGGCCATCCTTTCGCGTTCTCAATCTTCAGAAATTGCCGATCAGCTTCTGCCGCGCATCTGTCGTGGCGAGCTCAACGTGGCCTTGGCTGTTCCTCGAGGCCCCTCACCAACTGCCACCCTGAGTGACGCGGCCCTCCGTCTTTCCGGAGCCTGGCCCGCGGTCCTAGCTGCCACCGGAGCCAATCTAATCCTTGGCCCAGTGATCTTGGATGGCAAGCGAAGCTGGGTTATTGCAGAACTCAAGGAGCCTGCATCTGCATCACGGGCTTCGCTTGATGAGACCAGGTCGTCAGGTCCCCTCGATGTCGATGGCCTCAGTGCGAGCGTGGTCGAAATCGCTGACGAAGAAGCGCTCGCCCTCATTGCCTTGATGGCCTGCGGCGAACTCACCGGTATCGCGCGACGCTGTCTGAGCATCGCTGCGGATTATGCGCGCGACCGGGTGCAATTTGGTCGGCCCATCGGGCAGTTCCAAGGCGTGAAGCACAAACTTGCGAATCTCGCCGTCGCTGTCGAGCAGATGACGGCCACAACCTGGGACGCTGCAAATGCCTTGGAGGAAGGCGCCAGCCCCGATGCGCTCCTGGCCACCGCCATCGCCACAGGTAACTGCGTGGCGGGGGGAAGCCGTGCGGCTCGTGACCTTATTCAAACCCTCGGCGGCATGGGCTACACCTGGGAGCACGACGCCCACCTCTACCTTCGACGGGCCTTGAGCTGGAGGGCCGTGCTCGGCGCCCCCTCCATGCACTTCTCGCGAGTTGGCGCCATGGCCGCAGCCGGTCATCGTCGTCGCGTTGTTGTGGACCTTCCCGAGGAAGCAGGGGCCATACGTGAGGAACTTGCGCCCCTCGTGGAGTCACTGCTTGGGCTCACGGGCCCCGATCTCCAAGCCGCCATGGCCGATCTCGGCTTCCTCTTTCCTCATTGGCCACGTCCCTATGGGCGCGAGGCATCCCCGGTAGAACAGCTTGTTCTCGAAGAGCTCTTGAACGCCAAGCAGGTACGTCGGCCAAGGGCGCATGTCGCGTCTTGGGCACTGCCGACCATCGTGGCTCATGGCACTGCCGACCAGCAAGAGCGCTTCGTGACCCCATCGCTTCGCGAGGGAACGCTCTGGTGCCAATTGTTCTCCGAACCTGAAGCGGGCAGTGACCTCGCTGCGCTGTCAACTAAGGCCAGCAAGGTTGAAGGTGGCTGGATTATTGACGGCCAAAAGGTTTGGACCTCAGCGGCGAAATGGGCCAAGCTCGGCATTCTGCTCGCACGCACCGATCCCGATGCCGCTAAGCACGATGGCATCACCTACTTCATCTTGGATATGGCAAGTGAAGGCGTGGAGATCCGCGGTTTGAAAGAACTCACCGGGGAAGAGCTCTTCAACGAAGTCTTCTTGAACTCCGTCTTTATTCCCGATGACTGCGTGATTGGTGCGGTCAATGGTGGCTGGAAGCTCGCGCGAACAACCTTGGCCAATGAGCGTGTATCCATGGGCTCATTCTCCGCCTTCGGCGAAGAGCTTGAGGCTTGCATCGCGATGGCCAATCCCGAGGGCGATGCCTTGGTTGGCGAGCTCATCGCCGAAGCTCATTCGCTTGCGAGTCTTCGTGCACGTACAACCTTGAGGAGCCTTGGCGGCCTAGAGCCCGGTTCTGAAGCATCAGTGGCCAAACTCATTGGGGCTGAGCACGACCAGCGCGTAGCCGAATGTGGACTCGATCTCCTTGCCGGCGCTGGGCTTTTCCTTGATGGTGAAGCGCAGAGTTTTGCCCACGAGGTGATCCAGACCCTTTGTCTCACGATTGCGGGAGGCACCTCTGAGGTGCAGCGAAACCTCATCGGTGAACGCATGCTCAAACTTCCCCGAGACCCCGAGCCAGCCAACTAGCCATTTTTTGAGAGGAGCACTATGACGAGCACCATGCCAAAGATCGGTGACAGCGCACCGGTTTTGACCCACAAACTCACCCGTACTGACCTGGTGCGTTATGCCGGTGCGTCTGGGGACTTCAACCCGATGCACCACGACGAGGTTAAGGCTGCCGCTGCTGGGCAAGCCAGTGTTTTCGGGCATGGCATGTTCTCCATGGGCCTCCTTGCCACGGCAGTTGCGGCATGGGTGGGACCAGAGCGCCTGAGCGAGTATTCCGTCCGATTTTCTCGCCAGACTTGGCCGGGCGAAGAACTTTCGAGTTCCGTAGTGGTCACGGCCATCCGCGAAGAAGCGGGCGTGAGTCTCGTGGATCTTGAGGTGAAGCTGACCAATGCCGAAGGCGAGGAAAAGGTTGTCGGTCAGGCGACCGCGCGGTACGCGTAGTGCAGGTTGGAGTAGCCCTGCCGACCATGGCAGCCGGTTTTACGCGCTCGGCGATGCTCGAGTGGTGCCAGGCCGTAGATGCCGGTCCCTTCTCATCGATTTCGACGGGGGAGCGTGTCAGCTTTTTTAATCCCGAACTCATCACCACCACCGCCATGGCCGCGGCGCTCACCAGCCGAGTCCGCATCGTGACCAACGTGGTGGTCGCTCCCTTACACGCTCCCGCAATGCTTGCTCAGCAACTTTCCACCATCGATGTGATGGCTCAAGGGCGTCTCGATGTTGGCCTGGGAGTCGGTGGCCGTCCGCACGACTACCAAGCAACGGGCAAGGCATGGACGCAGCGCCATGAGATTGTTGAGCAGGTCGCCCGAGAACTCAAGCGACTTTGGTCCGGTGAGCCCGCTTTCGAGGGCTCTGATCCCGTGGGGCCCGCGCCTTATAGGACTGGCGGACCAGCCATCCTGGCCGGAGCAATGGGTCCCAAGGCTTTGGCTCGTGCGGCTCGTTATGCCGATGGCGTTACGGGCTTCAGCATCACCGGTGATGAATCTGATATCAGGGCGACTAATGATCTGGCCCGTGCAGCCTGGGCCGACGCTGGACGAGATGAACCACGACTGATCTCGGGAAGTTTTTTCGTTGGTGGCATTCCTGGCGCCCGCGTCGAATTGGAGCGATTCGCACAGACCTATCTCTCGTTTCTGGGCCCTGAGTTGGCTGCCACGCTTGCTCACCAGGTCCGGGCTGATCATGTTGGAGAGTTGCGTCGCATCCTCGATGGAGCGCGAGAGGCCGGCTGCGAAGAATTCATTGTGGTTCCGGGGACCTGGGACCTTCGCTGCCTTGAAGCAATTGCAACGGCAGCATCGTGAGCAACTGCGCTGGCTTGCCAGCCTGACTAAGGGGGAAGCTATGGAAGCACTCAAGGGCAAGACGATTGTCATGACTGGCGTCACGGGCCAGGTTGGCGGAGCGATGGCTAAGCGTCTCGCCAAGGACAACACGGTGATCGGTGCAGCCCGTTTTTCTTCAGCCGAGCGCCGCGAAGAGCTTGAAGCGGCAGGAATCAGCTGCGTGACCATTGATCTCGAAAGCCAAAGTTTTGGTGAACTCGCGACGGATCCTGACTACGTCATCCACTTTGCGGTAGCCAAGTCCAATGACTGGACCCGCGACCTCGATGCCAATGTGGGCGGCGTACTTGGACTCATGGAGCACTGCTCACAGGCAAAAGCCTTCTTGCACTGCTCATCTACGGCCGTTTACAAGCCCATGGGTCATCACGTTTTCACTGAGGACGGTCCCTTGGGAGATAACCACGGCGTATGGCCCTTCCTGGCTACCTATTCGACGGCAAAAATTGCCGCCGAAACGGCTGCTCGCTACGGTGCGAGGCGTTTTGGCCTTCCCACGACCATTGCGCGGCTCTCCGTTCCCTATGGAGATGGTGGCGGCTGGCCGCTGATTCACCTCCACATGATGCGTAATGGTTCTGCCATCCCGGTTCACCTCGATGCCCCCTCGACCTATCACCCCATCCACGAAGACGACATTGAGGCCATGATCCCGGGTCTGCTGAACGCAGCTTCGAGCCCAGCCACCACGGTGAACTGGGGAGGCTCTGACGCCGTCTCCGTGGAGGAGTGGTGCAGCTATCTCGGAGAGCTTTGTGGCCTGGAGCCAAGCTTTGCCCCAAGCGCTGAGACCATCGATTCGGTGATGGTAGACCTCACGCGCATGCATGAACTTGTGGGCCGCACCCAGGTCCCCTGGCGAGAGGGCATGCGGTCCATGGTTGAGGCCAGAATGCCAGAGGCCCTGATCTAGCGCAGCGTGTTTTCGCCTGACGAACTGCTTCTCGGGAGGCGCCCCTAGCCTGCGCTTTGTGCCTGAGGATTCCTACGAGCTTGCAATGTTTCCGCTCTCCACGGTTGCCTTTCCTGGCGAGCCGGTGCCTCTGCAGGTCTTTGAGCCCCGCTACCGGGCCATGATCACCGATGTCCTCGGCGGTAGTTGCCGCTTTGGCATCACCCTGATCACCCGTGGTCACGAGGTGGGCGGTGGAGATGAACGCGCTGATGTCGGGACCCTCATGGAGGTGGTTGGAGCAAAGCCAGAAGATGACGGCCGCTGGTTCATCATTGTCGAAGGCGTGGAGCGCATTGCCGTTGAGCGCTGGCTCCCCGATGCCCCTTACCCCAAGGCGATCGTCCGGTCTTTGCCTGATGCAGGTGAGCAGATTGACGCCGCCACCCTTGAGCGTGCGCATGCCACCGTTCGTCACCTCCAAGCCCTGCAGGCTGAATGTGTGGTGGGTCCAGCTCCGGTAATTGCCTTTGAGTGCAGCGAGGATCCAGTCCAGGCGCTCTGGTCACTTTGTGCGCGAGCCCCCTTGCCGCCACAACTGCGCCAGAGTCTTCTCAGCGAATCGACTCCCCGCCAGCGCGTCCTGCTCCTTGAGGAGGCCTGCGCCCTGACGAGCGAAAAACTCCTTTCGAGCATGAGTTAGCAGCAGTTTTTCGTTGCGCTGGACGGCGCTAAAGCGGCCGCAGACGCAATGAAGCCCCGGTGTATGAGCACCGGGGCTTCATGCAATGCTTAGCAGCGCTGAGCGCTAATTCCTAACTCAGAATCTTGGCCTTCGCGGCTTCGAACTCAGCGTCACTGATTGAGCCCTTGGCTTTGAGGTCGGCAATCTTGGCCAGTTCATCGGCCGTGGAGCCTGATCCCGCGGCTTGGCGCACGTAGCTGTCAAAGGCGTCCTTGTCTGAACGCATCTGAGCCACTTGGCGATCCTGCATCGATCCGCCACGGGCGATGAGGTAGATGAGCACGCCGAGGAGGGGGAGGATGAGGACGAAGAGCAACCAGAGGGCCTTGGAGAGTCCGCTGATATCGTGGCTACGGAAGATGTCTACGACGATGGTGATCGCGAGGAACAACCAGTAGAAGATGATGAAGAACATGGCGATGGACAAAAATACGTCCAAGAGCGGGAAACTACTTGCGATCACGGGGACCCCTTTGATTTATGCGGGCCCGCACCGTTGCCGACCAGCGTGGATCAGGCTAGCACCGTCATAGGGGCGAGATGGAGTATCCACCCGCCCCTATGAGCAGTGCGTGCTGCTCGTTCTAGAAGAAGCTGAACTTTGGAATACCGGATTCAATGCCCTTAAAGAGCTCACCCTTGGCTCCCGCAAGGTCGGCGGGGCTCCAGGGACCGTCACGGTGCAGTTCTCCAACAGGATGGAAACCACCCATGGCCCAGACATTGCCACCAAAGACCACGAAGACCTGGCCGTTCACGTCAGCAGCATCATCAGAAGCGAGGAAGGCGATCAGGTTTGCGACATTGCGGGGGTCCCACTCGTCGAAACCCTCGTCTCCCTTGGCCATCTCGCCGAAGAGGTTCTCGGTCATACGCGTGCGCGCACGAGGGGCAATGGCGTTTGAGGTGACGCCGTAGCGCTCAAGCTCACGGGCAAGCACCCAGGTCAGGCCCACGATGCCAGCCTTGGCGGCTGAGTAGTTTGCCTGTCCGGCGTTGCCGTAGAGACCAGCCTCTGAAGAGGTATTGATGATGCGACCGGTGACCTGCTCGCCAGCCTTGGCGCGATTGCGCCAGTACACAGCGGCGTGCTGGGCGGGAGCAAAGTGTCCCTTGAGGTGAACCTTGATGACGTCGTCCCAGTCTGACTCGTCCATGTTGAAGCTCATCTTGTCGCGCAGAATTCCGGCGTTGTTGACGAGGATGTCGAGCTGTCCATAGGTGTCGACGGCCTGCTCGACGACGTTCTTTCCGCCAGCCCAGGTAGAGATGTCATCGCCATTGATGACAGCCTCGCCACCTGCGGCCTTGATGGTGGCGACGACTTCTTCGGCGGGACCTTGGCCTCCACCTTCGCCCTGAAGGGATGCGCCGACGTCGTTGACGACGATGCGAGCTCCCTCGGAAGCCAGCACGATGGCCTCATCGCGTCCAATGCCTCGGCCTGCTCCGGTAACGATCGCTACCTTGCCGTCTAGTACTCCCATGGGATCCTCCTCCGCCTCAAGCCCCTCGGACGGGTCCGGGGGCTAGGAGAGTTTGCCGGGCAGGAAGCCCTCAAGGCAAACCGAGAATTTGAGGCCTGCGTGGAAGCCCCTAGCAAGCCCTGGCGCAGCCTCTTTTCCTAGGGCAAGACTCCTGATTTGAGTAGGCCTTGCAAGCCTTCAGCCATACTCTCAAGCGCTTTGTCGAGGCAGTGAGCCTCGCCACGGATAGCTGAGCAGTCCACAAAACTGATGCGGGGACCGTAACGTTCCATGAAGGCCGTAGCCGTTGTCTGATCGATATGGGCGGCGATAACGGCTAGCTGTAGGTCTTTGGCTGCACGATCAAAGAGCGAGATCAGGGCTTTGCCCTCAAGACTGGTGGCATCGAGTCGACCTTCTCCGCTCACCAGGAGATCAAGGCCTTCGAGGTCGCGGTCAAGGTGGGTGAGCTCGGCCATGATGTCAAAGCCGGGAATAATCTTCGCCCCGAGAGCGGCTAGTCCGCCGGCCAGGCCGCCACCGGCGCCAGATCCGGGGATGCGGTCTACGGGGCTTGCATAGGCCTCCGCATAATCCATGGCTAGAAGCGAAAGGCGCTGCGAGAGCGCAATCAGATCTTCAGCCTTGGCCCCTTTTTGGGCTCCGAACTTGCGCGCAGCATCACTAAAGCGTGTTTCTACGTCGACGGCTACGCGCAGGTCGACCTGCTTGAGATCCTCGTGCTGCAGAAGCTCAACGGCGCCCCAGCCTCCGTCAGTACTTGCGGTGCCACCGCAACCAATGATGATGCGCTGCGCCCCGCCGTCACGGGCCGCCAGGATCATCTCTCCCACACCTCGGGTATTGGCGCCTAGGGGATCGTTGTGCTCGGCTCCGCCGACTCCGGCGAGCCCGCAGGCTTGCGCGCTCTCGACGAGGGCCACTACTTCACCTTGGTAGGCAAACAGCGGTATTCGTGTGCGACATGCCTGGCCAAGCGCGTTAGGAACCGTTGTTTCTATCCATCGGTTCACCTCACGGGCGGTCGTGATGACTTCAGTAAAGCCGTCTCCACCATCGCTTATGGGATGACTACGCGCAGTCCATTGGGCGTCCGTAGCGCTCATGGCAGCCTCGCAGAGCTCGACGGCCGTGGCTGAGGTCTTCCAAGAGTCAAAGGCAAAGAGAATCTGCGCTGGGGCCACGTCTTGACCTTAAGGCTCCCAACAGGGGCCATGAGTGCGAGCGAGAGGACTCGAACCTCCACCCCCTTTCGAGGACTGGGACCTAAACCCAGCGCGTCTGCCAGTTTCGCCACGCTCGCATGCCGCCACGTCGTGACGGTCTGAATAAGCCTAGGGCCCAACTAAGGCACCGAAGTTCCCTCACTGCCGGGTAGCCTGAGAGCCATGAGTGTCCTCCCCAGTGTTCTTGCCCAGTCCGGTGACTCCATGAGTGATCTTCCCCTCCGCCTCTTAAAGGAGCGGATTGTCTTCGTGGGTTCCGCCATTGACCAGCAGACGGCGAATGCCGTTTGCGCTCAACTCCTGCTTTTAGAGGCCGAGGACCCTGACAGGGATATCTCGCTCTACATCAATTCGCCCGGTGGCTCCGTGACCGACGGTCTGGCTATTTACGACACCATGCAATACGTCTCTTGTGACATTCGCACGATCTGTGTAGGCATGGCGGCATCGATGGGTCAGTTCCTGCTCTGCTCGGGCACCACCGGCAAGCGCAGCGCACTGCCACACGCACGCATTTTGATGCACCAACCTTGGGCGGGAACGATGCAGGGTCAGGCTTCCGATATTGCTATTCAGGCTGAGCAGATCGTGTACACCAAGAAGGTCTTGGCCGAGCGCATTGCCTTCCACACCGGCCAAAGCCTTGAGCGCATCGAAGCCGACTCCGACCGTGACCGCTGGTTCACCGCGAATGAGGCCCTTGAGTATGGCTTCATTGACCAGGTGATCGATCGCTCATCGGCCGTGGCGGGGAAGCCCTAGGGGTGTCCGCCCAGCCCTCTGGCTTGGCTTCGCGCCGCCGGGGAAACGACAACAGGGTTCGCATCGTCTCGGCTGAGACGAAGTTGTTCGCTCGTCTTGGGGAAATCTGGCGTTCCCGTGAGCTCTTTGTCAATTTGGTGCGTTCTGACATCAAGGTGAAGTACAAGAACTCAGCGCTCGGCATTGCCTGGTCCATGGTGGCCCCCGCCATGAGTCTGACCGTGTTCTATTTCGTCTTCCACTTCATTGCTAAGAACGGCATTCCCAATTTTGTGATTTACCTCTTCTCAGGAATGTTGCTGTGGAATTTCTTCCAAAGCAGCGTGCTGTCGGGCACCGCAAGCATTGTTGCCCATGCGGGCATCGTGAAGAAGGTTTCCTTTCCTCGCGAAATTCTCGCGCTCGCCAGCGTCGGCACCGCAGCGGTCTACCTCGGATTCCAGACCTTGGTGCTGGTGCTTTTTATGGCGGTACTTGGCGTTGCTCCGGTGTGGACAGCCTTGCCGCTCCTGCTCTTAGCCTTCGTGACGATCACGGTCTTGGCTGCAGGTTTTGCCGTCTTGCTCGCGGCGCTCAACGTAAAGTTCCGTGATGTGCAGCACCTTGTTGAGGTCCTGCTCACCATGATCTTCTGGGGCTGTCCCATTGTGTATTCGTTTTCCATGAGCGTGGGACCGATGCTGGCGCGTCACGGCCTCACCTGGCTCTACTTCGCCAATCCTTTGGCTCCCTTGCTCATGACCTCACAGCGGGTCATCTACGCCCACCCCAAGGTCGCATTGCAAATTCCTGGAGCGCCAAGTGGCCAAGTGCTGCCCAACTGGTCCTGGGGGACCTACATCGTGGCCGATCTGGTGATCTTGGGTCTTTCGATACTGCTCCTGCTCCTTGGCTTCGTGGTGTTTTCTCGCCTCGAAGGCAACTTCGCTGAGGAGCTCTAGGTGGATAGTGCGGTAAGCGTCCAGGGCGTGTCCAAGCGCTTTCGCCTCTATCACGAGCGCAATGCTTCGATGAAGGAGCGCTTACTGCATCCAGGCCGCTTGACCTATGAAGATCTCTGGGCCCTCGAGCATCTCGATCTCGAGATTCCCCAGGGTCAGACGGTAGGCATCTTGGGTCACAACGGTTCGGGAAAATCAACGCTGCTCAAATGCATCTGCGGCGTCCTACGTCCGACAACTGGCCAGGTGGCCGTGCGCGGAGCGCTCGCAGGTCTGCTTGAACTTGGTGCTGGCTTTCAACCCGAGCTCTCAGGCCGCGACAACATTTACCTGAACGGTTCCATGCTGGGTCTTTCGAAGCGCGATGTTGACGCGGTCTTTGACGAGATCGTTGCCTTTGCCGAACTCGAACAATTCATTGATAACCAAGTGAAATTTTATTCCTCAGGCATGTATGTGCGTTTGGGCTTTGCGGTTGCGGTGAACGTGGACCCTGA
>Ga0114962_10000601_pt1 | contig 31902 bp, 24 predicted proteins | sample C_130820_MF_Meta_FD_87017 | JGI IMG/M metagenome (GOLD analysis project Ga0114962, IMG submission 87017) | Freshwater microbial communities from Lake Croche, Canada to study carbon cycling - C_130820_MF_MetaG | ecosystem: Environmental > Aquatic > Freshwater > Lake | place: Lake Croche, Canada...
AAAATGCCCATATACAGTTTTTTGTAGATACAATTTATTACCATCAAAACGCTGAATTATATAATTATAAAAAGCAAGTTGGTTATTATAATAGAGAAAAAAAAGACACCGTACAAGATCATTCTAAGGCTTTTGATTTGGCAGAAATGTCCTATCAAAAATATGTAGAAAATAATAAGGAATTTCTTAAAAAATATAAGGTCAGTGCTCTAAATGTTTTTATGTTTGAGGCTAAAGGAATGGCAGGTAGGGGAATTGCCGAAGGTTTAAATTCTAGGAGATGGTTATTGGTGGTAGGTGCATATGAACTTGCTCAGCAACAGAATTATCAAAGCTTAGGATTGGTCATGGCACATGAATTGGGACACAATATGGGACTGCGTCATCCTTTTGATGATAATTATTGTGCTGACCTGATTGAAAAAAGTATTGGTCAGACCAATAATTTAATGGACGCTTGGCCAAATCAGGCAAAAGCATTGAGTTCTTGCCAGGTGGATTTGGTTTACGGTGGGTTAAGTGACCCCAATTCCGAATTATTTAGTTGTGTGGATTATAACTTTAATAAAAATAAGAAGTCTATCACTATCCATTCTAAAGAGGAAGTAAAAATAAATGAAATTACCATTCCAGAAGGGGATATTATCATTGAAAAGGGCGGGATTTTACAAGTAGAATGTGCTCTATTGATGAGTTTCGACTCAAAAATAATTATATTACCAGGAGGACATTTAATTATTAATGGAGGTCATATATCGTCAATAAATAATGGATTGCCTTGGAAAGGAATTATTCAAGAGAAAAACAGAAAACTTTTAGGACTTTTTAAGAGAAAAACGAGAAGTCTTTTTAATGTTTATAATGATGGATATTTTTCTGGTTCAAGTGATGGAATAATGAAAGTAGATCGGTTTCCTAGTTATATTAAGGAATAGGTGGAAGACACGGGTCGCACTCGTTGATATAATGGATAAACATTGAATCCTTTGTGGTTTTGTAATCAAGAGTAAATGTGAATTTAGGTTGCATATAAGTGGGTGTACAAGGCGAATTAGGTTGGTTATAATTTTTAACTTTAGTTGGATATTTATATCCCCAATAGTTAATGTATAGGGTATATTTTTGAGGCTTTAATTTGATATTAAATCGACCAAGAGCATCTGTTTCAAATGGATATTTTATTCCATTTTGACTGATAAATACGTATTTTAAGTTAACACTTGGAAAATCCAGTTGATTTTCAGGATTATTAGGGTCATTATCAAGATAATGAATTCCTCCGCAGTATCTATCATGAGCATATATTTTTCCTTTTAGTGTGATTGATATTTTTTGTGCCCCTTTGGAATTAATATTACTAATATTAAAAAGGATAAAAAATACAATTAATAGAGGATAATATGTTGATTTCATTTATTATCATTTGCTTAAGGTTGGTATGTTTGATGGACAGTTAATATAGTAGGAACGTTTAATGGTGTCTCTCTTTTTTAACTCATTTGTTATGTTGAAGTCCGCAACTGAAAAGAAATTGTCCCTTTTCTGATTATTGTTAAAATAAGATAAATAGATTATATAGTTTCCTTTTTTAGGTATTTTTACGATAGCATTTCCGTTTTCGTCGGTTTTAAAAAGGGTGGTATCATTATTATTATTAAGTGATCTTACTAGCGCAAATTGTCTGACAGAATTGATTTTTCTGCTTTTTATGACTTGGGGATCATTAACACTATATGGAACTCCACTACAGTAAGTGAAATAATATTTGAAGGACAGTACCCATCCTTTTGGATGTATTTTAGCTGTTGTAGAACCCATAAATAGTCCTATTGTTACTAGCAATGTGCAAGTTAACTTTATGACAAATAATCTTAACATAAGAGTAAATACCTTTTGACCAACAAAGGTAAATACTCATCCAACTATAGAATGTTTATAAATAACATTTTCAAAGGTGTTGCTTTGTTAAATAAGTACTAAATTTGCCTAGTTGTGTGATATTATTTTTCAAAAACCATTGTTTTTAATGCCTCAAACCTGAGGTATTAATATAAAAATGCGTTTAAACAATAACACATAACATTAAATTATTCTTCTTGTTAATTGAAATACAAGACTTTAAAGGATAATAATATATTAAAATGATTAAAATAGTTATCAAATGGCTGTAGGTACTACATACTGGGGTAAAACGTGGTTGGAGTCTCTATTAAAGGCGGAAAAGAATTTGGTTATGATCCAAAGGGGACGTCAAATTTTTGAAAAAGGATTAGTTAAAAAACTGAATCTTGATTTAGGAAGTATATCCACCTTGTTGCAAGATCTACAAGGTCAGAATTTTGCAACTGGATTAAGCTTTAAACCCTATTCAGAATTACAAATTAAAAAGTTTAAGTCTATAGTAACAGGCTATCCATCTATATTAACTGAAATTTTTAATGGTGTTCTTCCTAAAGAATTGATTCCACTACTAGAAAATGCAAAAATCAAATTGATTCCTACTTCTTGGAGGGAAATTGATTCTAATTGTTCTTGTTCTGATACTGAAGATCCATGCAAACACGTAATTGCACTCATTTTTGCTATAGGTCATGAGTTGGATGAAAATCCGTTATATATATTAAAAATTAGAGGGTTAGATGTTGATTCCTTAATTGATGAGGCAGGAACACAGGTTTCAGAACCTGAAAACATAGGATATGGTCAATCTACAATTATTCCTGAAGTAATTAAATCCGACCCTAGTTGGGATGGATGCTTGACTGAGGTAACGGTGCCTAATTTAAAGTTTGAGGTTGCTGACATTAGGGGATTATTGGATATTATGCCTAATCCTAAGTTTGCATTAGAAGAGGTATTACCTATTCGATATGAGTTAAGAACCTTATATGAAAAGGTTACCAATGCAGTAAGTGAGTTGTTCCCTTTAAGTGGGGAAGAAGCGGCTACTCTACAGGAATTGGATTTTTATATTACTGTTGATCAATCAGAAAATACCGCGGACTTTAATCCTAGGATTTGGGTAAGTAATCCTGAAATATTAACATCCTTGGGATTAATGGAGGAAGGTTATAAAATAGTCAAGAAAAAATTATTGGTTGTTGATGAAAACGATTTATATAGTATTCAAAAAATGGATGTTACAGAAATATCCATTAAGGAATTGTGGCAAATAGGGGAGTTGCTTCCATTATTTGATCATCCAGATGCTATGCCATGTATGACTTATTTGTCACAACTAACCGCATTAACGTTTGCCTTATTAAAAAATAAATTATATTATCCTGGAATTAAATTAGATGATTCTTTAGATTATTCTATTGTCTATCAACCACTTGTTAATAATCCACAGATTGATGCTGCTATACGTCATTGTGCCGATTTAATGCCGTATAATATGGTAAGTGATCCGGATGAGAAGGTGGTTTATTTAAAATCAATCACCAAGGAGTTTTTATCTATTTTTATCACTGAATTTATTAATCAAAGAGCGCATGAATTTAAATCAAATGATATAAATATAGGAGGAGCGAGTAGTCATTTAATTAATGCCTTTATTAGTGGAAAAAAATATTCTACTCAATCTTTTGAGGAGCAAATTAATTTAAAAAGCCTAACTGATTGGTTAAAGTGCTTTGCAGGATCTACCAATACGCCATATTTTATTGAAATTTATACAGATAAAATATCTGAAACTGAATATGAAGCAACTTTGTATTTAGTTGATAAGGAAGAAATTGAAGACGGCGCCTTTACGCTTGATGAGATTTTTGAGTCAAGAGATTATTTTGCAGGTTTAGGAAATAGGCAATTAAAACAATCATTATCTATTTTGGCAGATAATTATGATAAGATATTTCCCGAATTTCAAAAATTAATTTCTGGAAAACCACTTTCTTTTGGATTGGAGTCTTATTTTGATTTTCTGTCAAAATATAAGGAAATATTAACCGTCTTAGGAATCACTATTTACGAGGCTGAAAACAGTCCTGTTTTTACAAAACCAAAATTGGCATGGGTAGTGGAATCCATTGACTTAGAGGATGACGACTTTTTAATTGATGCTAAAATAGAAATCCGCCAAGTTTTAAGTGTAAATGGAGAGCAGATGGATAGAGCTGATTTGACAGCCATAGTACTATCAGGAAAACGTTATCCTGATTTAAATGGAAATGTAATCATGCTTAATCCTGATGATGCAATCCATTATTTAGAAGTGTTAAACCAGCCGACTCAATCGACTGACTTTTTATCTCTCTTGTATGGAATAGCTACTGGATTTTTGGATGGATATCCAATTTTGCACAATAAAAACACGTCTGATATACTTAGAATTTTAAGTGCAAAAAATATTTCAGTTAAAGATTATATTGCAAAGTATACTCAATCTGGATTAGGATGCATTATTCAGGATTTGAGAATTGAGGAGCAAATACTTTTATTGGCTGATTTGAATAAATTGCCTTTTTATGTAGATCAATTAACTGAAAAGCCAAACATCATTATTGATTTGTTTTCTAGTTACAGTAAAATAAAGACCATCTTAAAGTCCATTGATAAGTCTCATCGATTAGAAAATGTTGCAGAAATTGTTGAATTAGGGAAGGACATTGTACCTAATACAATTTATTATGCGGATTTGTCCTTTTTAGAAACAGAAAAAGCTCATTCCTTAGCAGATGAGGCATTTGGAAGTCTTATATTAATTAATGGAAATCATTTATCTTCTTGTAGTCCTATGGCGTTGAAGAATATAAAAAATATTTTTTCCATGAATAAAATATTGATGATGGAGGGAAATATTTATGAGGACTTGTATCAACTTTATTTAATTAATGATTGTGCAAATCCTGGATATTTACCCGTAGCAGAAGAATATCAAAAAGAATTTGTAATAGAAATCAATACTTTTAAAAATGAAGCCGCTTTGCACAAATTAAAAATGGCGGTGGATACTATTATTTATCCTTAGTTATCTGTTTTTGAGTTTTAATCTTGGTGGAAACAGGTTTAATGAGTTTAAAGGTATCAATTTTATTTCTTATCCATTCGTTATAAGGGAATAACATTTCCTCTTTAATTTGTTTGGTTTCAATTTCTGAAACGATTCTTTTACCTGCATCAATGTTAAATTGAAATAGCGTTTTTGCTTTGTTTTTATTAATGTCTTCAATCCATCTAATAAGTTGTCTATCCCAATTATTAGGATGAGTATCTAAATAATCATTCAGGTCTTTTTTAATTGACTTTAGTTTATAATCAAAACCAGATTTGTCTTTTAAATCCATTCTAAGAACAAGTTCTGCTAGTGCGACTTTCATTTTCATAGAATCATCCGCTACTGTCAACCCGTGGTATGTATTGAGTCTTGAAATGTATTTAAGAGAGCTTTTTAAATCTCCTTCCTGATAGTATAAATAGGCCAGGTTCATGTAAACAAATATTCCATGAAAAGGTATTTTAACAATGTTTTCCTTTTTCTGTAAATCTAACAAAATTGAAATTGCTGTCTTTGGTTGAATAACAGAGTAATTGATAATTAGCGCGTTAAAGTAAAAGAACTCGTATTTATCATAAAGCATTTTATCAAATTCCTGCATTCCGTTATGGAGTAATTGAGCAGCATCCAAGCTTTCTTTATATTTTTTATTCATAAAGAGCGCGTTGGTAATCCATGAAATGATTTGAAGTTTATGCGTATGATTTGCTTTGGTTAGAAATCCTTGTTTTTCAAAAGATTGATAAGTGTTTGTTAGGTAGGTTTCTAGTTCAGTATAATTTTTTTGTTGAAAGAGTTTTCTACTTACCACAAAATACAATCGTAATTGAAGTTTTTGGCTGTTTTTTAAGTCAGCTGCGTATTCATTGATGGTTGTATTGAGGAGCTCTAAGATGTTTATGGTGTTGTTTTCTAAGTTTTGTGCAATTTTCATCCGATATTCCACGGCTTCTATAACGTCTTCTATGTGTGAGAGCCTCATCATGTTATCACGATTTTCCTTTCTTTTCTTGATGAAAACTTCTGGGTTTTCTGACAATATTTCTCTACTTGCTTGAATCATCAAGGTGTAAATGTTGTCCAAAAGGGTATATCCTTCCAAGCTAAGCGCTTTTTTTTCAGCTTTCTTGAGTTGATAGAAGGCCAGTTTATATCTATTTTTTTGGATCCAAAGGGTTGAAATTCCAAGCAAATAAAGTACCTCAATGGTTTGGTCCTCATCAATATTATGAAGGAAAAGACTCTTTTGGATATCTTCACAGAGTCTATTTCTTAACCTATAATAGGCATTTTTATCTTTTTTTGATGGATAAAGCAGTTCTAAAATATCCTCATCCGAGTAAGAATCCTTAAATTTTCTTAAAATTTCAAATAGTTGAAGATCTTTTCTTTCTTCATTTATATTGCTTCTATTAGCAAAAATTTGAAAGTTTTTTACTTCAGCTCGGTTTAAGAAAGCAATGGTTTCTTCTAAAGTTTCCATTTTGGTAGAATTATAGGCGTAAGTTAAGATGAATTTTGTTGATTTTATGTATGTTTTTTGTTTTAAATTGCCTTCATAATATAAAGAATAGTAAATCATGAACTTAAATAACTGCAAATTATTTTGGAAGGTTAAAGCTATATTAGTTACCCTCCTATTATTTTACATGGGAGCTGGAAGTTTAAAGGCTCAAATTTTGGCCGTAGATTCTCTTTATAAGGTGGTTTTACCTAAAAAGCCCTTGAAGACAGGGGATACCTTTTCTGTTCAGTTTACTATAGTAAATAAGGATTCTTCCAATGACTTTGTTGGGCGATATTATACCAATGTCAAGTTTGGTAAAGAGACTTCAATAAGTTCAGATTCCACCTTTGCGAATTTTAAAGACACCATAAAAGCGAAGGGCAAGCCAGTTTTTGTTTCAAAGAATATAATCTTCAATGGCTATAGAACCTATAGTGCCTCTGAAATAGTTGTGGTTTGGCCAACAGGGTCAGGACTTAAACCTGGATTTTCTGACAACCCTGGATTTTCTGGAAAGACTATGTTGTCCTTTATTACCTCAGTTAATGAAGAGAATCTTGATTCTAAAAAAAGTAAAATAGCTTTTATTAATCAAAACGGAAATATTCAGGTTGATGCTTCTTTATGTAGTAATAAGAGTTATTTTCAGATTTTTGCTTTAGATGGACGGCAGATTATGACTGGTCAATTGATTGGTAATGAAATTGATATCCATGATTTAGGTAATTACCAAAGTGTGATTGTACAAATCATTCAAGGAACAAGAGTGGAGCGTCAGGTATTAGGAATAAGATAAAAAAATTCCCCTTAATAGTTATGACTATTAAGAGGATTTCCAAACAAACAACCTTTTCCTTTTAAACCTTTTATGCTATAAAAACGCAATACAACATTTTCATTTCATAGTGCTTTAGATTATTATCTAACGCGATTCAAAAATAAGGTGTTAAACTTGTTTGTGTTTGATAATGAGACAGTTGTGAATAAATATTTTAAATTTTAACTTTATCCACGATTAATCTTCTAGGTCTATAGGAAGTTCAAATTCTTTAGTTAAAAACTTCTCAGGTTCAAACATTGTGTTTAATTCAATTAACATAGGATTACTTGATTTTAACTGAAGATCATTGTAAGTTTTAATTATGTATAATAATTTATTAAAATGACTTTCCCAAAGTTGGTCTGGAACGCTTTTAAAAGGAAAGAAATCCTCTAATCCATTATTATGAATATAGGCTTTTCTTATCTGTTTAAAATAGTAAAATATTCCTGATCCTCCGCTGAAGTATTCAAGTAGTTCTATGTCAGGTAGTGAAAGCCTAAATGCAAATTTGGAAAGTGTTGCTTGGAATTTTTGTTTTATCCAATCCATTTCGTGGAAACAATATTCTGTTATTCCTACTTTATTGTTTTTTAGGGTTCCAGAAAAGTCTAACTCTTTAATAGACAATAAAAACTCCTGTGATTCGAATAGATCTTTTAGTGAATTGAAAGATTTTATTTTTTCGGTTGATAGTTTTTGTTCAGTAAGTATAATCCAATAGTTTATATAATTAAATATTGGAGTCCGCATAGAATTGTAGGCTATTTTGCGAAATTGTTCTACCGATTTTTTTAATAGAAAATTATTAAGTTGATCAATTATAATAACTGTTAAAATCATTCCTATAATCTCCGAAAAAACATTACTAAAATAATCCTCGGGTATTAAATTATTAAATGTGAAACAGTAAACCACAAAAAATGAAACCATGATAACTAACGTCACCCATCTAACTTTGTCTGGATTATGCCTTTTAGTTTGTTTTTGTATGTATTTAATTAAAAATACAACCATTATTATCCAAAGACTATAGGATATTAAGACAATTAGAATTTGATTTGTTAAATTAGGATTCAATTTAAAGGAATTTTAAGATTTTTGTAAATCACTAAATTTTAAGTCAGACATCTGTGCAGTAATTCTAGTGGTGTCATGGTCATTGTTAATTAGGAGGTCTTTACCGTCCTTATCCACTAAGTCTTTGGTAAATGCGCCTCCTGTTTTCATGATGTAATCTGCGAAAGCAGAGCCTAACATTAAAGCAAAAGAACTATGATCTACATCATCAGGATTAATGTTATCTAGGTCTTTTTGATTGACATCCCAAAGCCAGGGAGCGCTAATTTTCATTGATTTGTCTAAAGGACGATTATCAAAATGTTTTATGGTTGCCTCATCTAAGGAGAAGTTGAAGCGTCGGTAATCTAATCCTTTCATTGTTCCTTGACATCTGAGTGTTTGGACCTGAAGATTAGAAGATTCTAAAGGAGATTGTCTTAAAGCATAGTTTAGATAAAAAGCAGCATCAATTCCTTCTGGGTTAATGAGTTTTTTAGGTTCGTACTTTAAATACCTTGTACCTGATCCGATGTTAAAGACGACTAAATTGTCAGTCACATATTTATTTTGAGGACCGATTTGGATGGCATTTAAAAGCGCTTGTAAGGTGCAATTAGTGGATATAAAACTAGAGGCGTCAAAGAATCTATCATAAGCTGCAAATAGGGTAGGAGCGCTAATAGTAGCTTCTAAAATGTTCCGCATTAACCCATTTGTGTATTGACCGGTGACAGAGTCATCATTTCCGAAATAGGCGGTAAAAGATGCCATGCTGGATGTTTGAGTGTCAATTGCTGCAGTGTAGAAGTCAATATAATTTCTTGAAACCACCTCTGATAAAGATAAATCCTTAAAAATGTTTTTAAGGTAGGATCTGAATTGCTTTTTGTCATATAGTGGTGGATTCATAAATCTGTCCGCCAATAAGTTGTCTTTGACATAAAGCTTTTTGATGGCCTCTAGATAAAAGGCTTCTGTTTCTAGGGCAGTATGTCCATTGGATATTAAGGCTGCTAAAATGGAGGCGGAACCGCATCCAGCAACTAAATCAAATAATTCATAGCATGGTATTTTTGCAATTTCCTCTAATCTTTGGAGGATTTGCATAGTAATTAATCCTCTAACTCCTCCAGAATCTAAGGTGAGGATTAATTTTTTGTCAGGAGATATATTTAGTCTTGCTAATGCTTTTTCTCTAAGTTCAGATTTTTTACTCATGATTGTATTTTAACATTAATTGAGATAGTATTTTACTTTCCATTAATTCACTTTCTTGCAAATTTTGTGCAATGTTTTTCTGTTCTTCTTTAGACTTGTTTTGAGACAGTTTAAAATTTGCCTTATAGTCCGTTACGTCAATTTGAAATCCTACAAGTTCTTTATAAAGTGCATCTAAATAATTGGATGGTAATTCATTCCATTGAGGAATGAACTGTTCATCAAAACGTTTAATGGTTTTTTCTAGGATATTTATTTTGTCCTCTTGATTTGTAATTAGGGAAATTGTCCCTGTCATTTCTATGGCAATGTAATTCCAGGTTGGGACATTAATTTCACTTTTATACCATTTGGGATTTATGTATCCAGAAGCGGATTGAAAGACCACTTGCACTAAATCAGAATCAGTAGTATAAAAGTCCTTAATAACAGGATTTTGTGCCGCTGCATGACCGATAAGCTGGATTTTATTATTTATAACCTGACAAATAAAAGGAAGATGTGCATGCAGTATAGTGCGATTAGTAATATCCATTTTTAATAACATCCCAAACGGAAAGTTATGGATGTAATCCAATATTTTGGACCTATCATTTTCTTTAAAGTGGCCTGGGATGTACATTTTAACTATCCAATGGAGTGTTTTCCTCGTTTAAGGTTGATAGAGCTCTATCCACATCTAATTCAGCATTTTGCAGCTTTTCTTTGCAAAGTTTTAATAAAGCAGAAGCCTCTTTAACCAAAATAGACAGTTCGTCCACATCTGCCTGTCCGGAGTCAAGTTTTTCTAGGATGATTTCCAACTGGTTTTGTGCATCCTTATAAGTCATTTTTTGTTCTTTGGCCATTTTAGTCGTTTATTTTTACTGGATTTGCGATTACTTTTTTATCTTTTAATTCAATTTCAATTTCTTGATTTAGCTTAATTTGGTCAGCTGATTTGATAATTTTATTGCCCTGTCTAATTATAGAGTATCCTTTTTTTAAGATATTTTCCGGATTTAAGAATTTCAATTTTGTTTCTGACAATAAAATAAATTGATTGTAATGATTAAAAATATCCTTTACGTTCAATTTCAGCGTATTATGGGACTGATTAATATAAATTTTATTTTCTATTAATACTTTTTTTGAACTTGTTGTTAATACTGATTTTTGATTGACCAATTTAAACTGAGCATCTTTTAATATTTTTTTAGATGCTGTAGCTAAAAGGAATTCTGATTTTCTTATTTTAGTATACTCAAGAAACGTAAAATCTCTCACATTATTTTTTAATTGATTTCCTAATCTATCTATGTTATTAGATTGGCTTTCCAATTGGTATTTGATATGTTGGATGATTTTTTCAAAGGTGTTAGTGACCTCATAATCAAAGGACATTACTCGCTCAATTAAAAAGGTAGCAACGTCGGTAGGAGTAATGAAATCTTGATAGGCTACTAAGTCGGCGACAGATTTGTTGGTTGTATGACCAATTCCTGTCAATACTGGGATTGGCACTTTTGCAATGGCTCTGGTTAGGCTTAAATCGTTGAAACACTCCATGAAGGCTCCTCCTCCTCTGACTATTACTATGCAATCCACGGGACGAGCTTCTCTTAAATTATATATTTCTATTATTCTAGTTCGGATTTCATTAGCGGCTAACTCACCAGCTAATTTTGCTTCATAGAAAGACACATAAAAATCATATCCGTAAGGATTAGACCTTAGTTTATTTAAAAAATCTTCTGCTCCTTTAGAGTCACGTGCGGATATTACCGCTATTCTTTGAGGCAAGGAGGCGAAGTCCAATTGTTTGTTTTTGTCAAAAACATCCTCTGATTTTAACTGATTTATTGTGTTTCTTTTGCTTCGCTCTGCTTCTCCGATGGTGTAGTTGCTATCAATTTCTACGATTTCTAAACCGATTCCATATTTTTTATTAAAATTAACTGACGCTTTACAAAGTATTTTAAGGTCTTTAGCAAGTGGAATACCGGTTTCTTTGTAAAAATGATTGCGGATATTTTCAAAATTTTTTGTCCAAATGTATGCTTTTACTTGAGCAAGGTTTTCAGCAGAATTAGGGTCTTTTTCTATTAGCTCTATCCGAGCATATCCTTTAGGGGCAACCGTAAAAGATGAAATTTCTGCCTTAACCCAAAATACATTTTTATTGAAGGTTTTATTGACGGTTTGTTCAATTAAGTCCATCAACTCCAATAATGAATAGTGTGGGGATGCTATAATTGGGTCAACTTGCACACTCAAATTTAATAGTAGAGAATCATTTTTACCACTAAAATAAATAGACGCATTACTTTAGTTGTTTTTACACCTACAGGCCTTTCCCTTTCGATTAGATTTTTTAAAGTAGGTTATGGTATAGGCGTTTTTGTCTTTAAAATAAGTTATAAATCCTCTGTTGCTGTCTGCTAGATTAGTAAAATAAACAGAACGCTCCGTATTTTCCATATTCCAAATTGGATTACCAAAAGAATACGAACTGTCCCTAGTATAATAGTAATCAATTAATTGATCTGGAGATAGAGTGGTTAAGTAATTGTTTGTTCCATTAGTTACTTGGCAACCACAGTAGGTTGATTGAATAGGTGGCTTACGGAAGTCAGTAGGAAGGGTGTTAGTATCCTTACGGACTTCATTTTTCAAAAGACTATTTGTTAAATCATTATCTGTATTAAAAAAAGAACATCTTTTGGAGTCCAATAATGGACTCTTAGTTTCCTTTTTCTGGGATTGATGTCCTTTTCTTTTGGATTGTCCTTTTATAGGGATTAGGCAACCAATGACTATTAAAGTTAGGACTATATAAATTTTAAAGAAGTAGGTTTTATAGATTTCCATTTATTATTAGGTAAACGTATTGGTTAAGATTTGGTTGTACGTTTAAAATAAAAAATCCGGATAATTTTTAGGTTATCCGGATTTTCTTTATTGATTAATACTTATTAATTATCTGACCAAAGTAACCGTACCATATCTGGTAGCGATTCCTTTTTTACGTCCAATTAAATCGTATTTGATGATGTAGAAGTAAGTACCTGCAGCACATTCAGAACCATCGTTGAAGTTTTTACCATCCCAATCAGATTTAGCGTCTGTACTTTCAAATACTTTATTACCCCATCTGTTAAAGATCATCAATTGATAATTGGTTTCTCCTTTAATGGTTGGGTTGAACACATCATTTTTACCATTGGCATCACCAGGTGTAAAGATGTTATATGTTACAAAATCTCTATTTACTCTAACCGCAATGGTTGTATCATCAATACAAGGACGGTCAGAATATGAGGTCATTTTGATTTTGAAAGACCAAGATTTTTTCTCTTGTGATTTAGGATCCCAACTAGTTTCTTGAGGAAGTCTAGCTCCGTAATCGTAGTTGTAACCTTCATAAGGTTTATGGTCTTTAATGGTTGTAGCATCAAATAAGAATTTACTTCCTGTACCTGTTGAGGAATCAAAGTCAATGGTTTCAATATCGTATTTAACACCAAACATTGAGTTTTGAGCAACTGTATCACCATCTTTTATTCCTTTTGTACGGAATACAATTTTACCTAAGAAGAAATCAGATTTAGCAGAATCGACCACAATCCATGCTTTTACACTATCTACTCTTATTTTAAAGGTAGAAATAAAGTTTGGACAACCGAATTTGATATATTTGGATCTAGCAGTAAGAGTAACTGTATAAATACCCGCTTTGGCGTATTTATGGGTAACATCTGCTCCATCTGCTGAAGAGGAAGCTCCTTGATTGTCTCCAAAGTCCCATTTATATCCTGTATAAAGCGAAGGACGTTTGGTAGAAGCACTGAATTTTGCAGATTCTTTAGGACAAACTAAAGTATCACCAATAATTTTAACAGAATCTCTTCTGAACACTGTTACGTAGAAAGTTGTATCAGTTGGTCTAGCAATGGTATCAGGCCATTTAGCAGAACATTTTAATGTTGTTTTTGCCACTGAGTTATACTTAGTAGTTGTCATTAAAACGTCAATGCTATAAATTGATGAATCAGAATTTGATAAACTATCAATTGGTTTTAAATGATCAAAAGTTAATCCTACATATTCTTTTGATGAATCGGAGGTAACACTTGTACCGTCATGTTTGTCAAAGTTATAGGTACTAGAATCTTTTAGTTTTAAGTTTTGAACTACCACTGTGAAAGGTAAGCAACCTATTACACCACTTGTAATTTTGAACCTAGGAGAAGGACCAGCAACAATTAACCATCTTTTTTTCACTTTGCTAACGCTACAAGTTCTTGAAGTGTATGATTTATGTGCTACCGTAAATGTATCGTTAAAGGTATAAGTAAATTTAACAGCAGTATCTTGTTTTAGAATAGTGAAGGAATCCCTTCCGTCCCCTTGATTCCAAGTTACTTTAGATATACTATCTACAATGACTGTGTCAGCTTTAATATATTTTTTACCAGTATTGTCCACGACTAATACAGAATCGATATAACCAAATCTATCTCTTCCTTTATTAACTGTATTCTTACCACGATTCATGTAGGTCCAGTCAATTATTTTAAAGGTTTGAGGTGCACAATATTTTACTGTATCATTTATAACACCTTTATTGTCTATTACGTAAGTGCTATCTACCATGTTAATGATTTTGATGTAGTTTCTCCATAAGGTAGAAATTTTACATCCATTTGAGTCAGTAGATATCATGTTTACAGTATAAACACCAGGAGCCTTATATCTCCATTTTGGATTGTGTCCAACTGCGTCTATTTTACCGTCGTTATCAAAGTCCCATTCAACTTTTTCTTTAATAGCAACATTACTTGGTTTCCATTGTGGGTCCCATTGAGATCTAGCTATAACAGGGTCAACATCCCAAGGACGGAAATATTTGATAGTTCCTGTGCCGTCATCTAAACTATCCCAAGTCCAAGAATCGTAATTACTTACAAAGAACGGAGGAATCAAAGGAGTTACAGAGTTAGATGTTTGGAAATAACGAATGGTATCAAAGAATTGGTAAACATCATTTTTACATCCTACAGGGTCTTTATCAGTAGCAAATTTTGCAAAGTGTCCGTTGATGACTTCATAGTTATTAGATAACGCAGATTTACCGCAACCGTCATTATTTTCTACATAGGTTTGTATTTTGTAAACCCCTGGCGCAGGAAGTACAACTTTAGCTATCCCATGGCTTTTCTTAGGATTTTTATAGTCAGTTACAGAAGTATCTTTTAAATTAAGGATAACTGTTTTTTTAACATATTTAACCTTCCCTACTGGTTGTTTATACAACTTTAAAGGATGATAAGCTGTGTCGCCAAATTTTTTGCCATCACATGTCACATCAAATAATGCAAACCTAGGATCTTTTCTACCATCGATTGTTTTTTTGGATAAATGTGGGTTGTAACCAGCATCCAAAGAATCTTTTTCCTCTTGGGTAATATAGAATCTAGGATCACCATTAAATTTAAAGTTGGTGGTCGTTTTATTTGCAGGATTGTAAACTTTAATATAAACGGAGTCGGTTGAAGTTAATGCTGGTATATAATAAGTTGTTAGCTTAGCATTTAAACTATCTGTGAATAGATAATTACCGTCTACATCCAAGGTTCCATAACGTGAAGTATCTAGGTCTCTAGGCCAGAAAGGTCTAGTAAAATAAAAGTCTCCCGATGGTAACATTTCCCTTGTAGTTGTTACTACAAACTTGGTAACATTGATCATTGTGGTGTCTTTTGCCTGCAGGTAAAAAGTAGCTGCTCCTTTAGAGTCAGGACAAATTCTGCGAGTAAAGTTACCTGTATTAGAGTTTTGGTAAGGGAATATTGGTGACTTAGATAGATTGAAGAACTCCTTCTCTATTGTAGTATCTCTAATTGGGGTATTGAGGTATGTAAAGTCAACATAAGTTGCCAATTTTAAAGGTGTTTTAACTCCTTTTTTATCTACAGCATTTCCAAAGGCTAAGTTATTGGTTAATTTTTGGAAGTAGATATATTTAGGGAATTTGAATGTATCCCAACAATCTCCATTTCTCATTATAACTTCTAAAGATTTCCATCCTGTAGCAGTATCAGGGAAGGAGAATTTACCTGTTCTAACTGGACCACCAGTTAAACCTCCTGTTATTGGGTCTAGCGTGGTAACTAAAGGATTTGTTATTTTAGATTTAGGAATCCAAAAGTGGTTCCAAATCGTATCAAATCCTAAAACGTTTTTACCTTTAACTGTTTTGAATTTTCTGTTATGAAGACAAACAATATCTCTTGTTGCTTTAGCTGAGTCTTCTGCTTTTGGATAGTCAAATGCAACCAAGTAGTCTTGAGGTGCATCACAAGTACCAGGAATGGTTTCCTTAAAACTCACGGTATATAAATATTGTGGACCAGCACAAGCTTGTGGCGCTAATAGCCTGAATCCTTTATATGGTTTAGAAGAGGCAGGCGCTGTACCAAATAGGTTCTGAATATAATAATTCATTTTACAGAATACGGTTGTGTCATATCCTGGATATGGAGGGCCCATTAATATAATGAATGTTTCTGTGTCACCACACTTGGTAATTGGGTCATATACTGCCATTTTAGGGAAATAACAAGGTTTCCAAGGATTTGGAGCTACGGTATCTCTATAAAAGTGATAAGGTGCTGCAATGGAAGAAAATGCACAATCCCACTTACTTACTCCTGGTTTTGGAGTTTTAGTACCCCAATTGATTCCACTATAGGTAGAAGTACATTGTTCTGCTTTTTGACCATTGTCAGCAAAATCCCATAAATATTGTAATGAGTCCGAAGACCAAGGCCATGATTTACTTAAGCAAGTATCCTTTAAAGCATTGGATGTTGGCCATTGATCATCAACTGCCGTATATTTTCCTCTAAACTTAATAGAGTTGTTAGTAAACCTAACTAGGTTAGGATAGTAACAATCATATTTGTCAGAATCATGCATATTTTGATCAAAAAAGGTACCAGTTGATTGAGTCCTAATCATTGGTAAGATACCTAAAGTATTATATGCATTTAAGATATGCGTTTTAGGATTTTTTGTCCATACAAGGTAAGAGTCAGTATTAAACTGACCTCCTACAATGCTATTGTATTTTGATGGGTTACGTCCATCATTGATGGCACCATAGAATGAGTCCGTATTAAAACTTTCATTACTGATGGTATTGTATTTTGAAACTTTAGTTTTTCCGTTTTTAGAAAAAGCGGTTTCAATTTTTGTTCTAATTTGTTTTGCAGTAAATCCTAATTTAGATAGAGAATCTGATAAGTGTGCACCTAATTTTTTACGTGCATCGTAGTAACTTAAGAAAGAGTCTAAGCGGAAACTTGCATTTTGACCTGGAATATTGTCAAATTTTTTGGTTTGCAAATCGAAATTCCAAGTTATTTGACGTTCTGTAGAATCACGATATATTCTTTTAACAAATCCAGATGCTTTTGCAAAATAACTTGTCAATATGGAAGTTGTTTGTCCATTACATAAAGTATCTACTTTATAAGTAGATTTTACTTTTGCATTACAATAATTAGAATCTATTACAGTAGTGTCCTTAGCGTTTTTTGTATAAAAACTATAATTCAAAGCGTAAGCATAAGGATTTTGTGCCGGATGCAGTTGTGAATTAACACTTGGGCAAACTGCCTGTGATAATGCATCATAGAAAAACTGACGACCATAAACCTCCTTAGGGGTAGCCGGAATTGAAGGTTTGAAGTTTTCCAATGCAATTGGCGCAGGGGGTTTAGGGATATTTATCCTAGCAATTGGACCAAATACAGGTACACTGAAGCAAGTATCTTTATTACCGCAAATTTTGTGAATTGCAGTAAAATGAAATTGATATATTTTAGGACCTGAATAAAATGGATGTAACGCTGAATATCCATTTTTTGCTGCATCTGCTGGTGGTGCCTTGGTATCACTTAGAGGATCCCCACTTTTAAATGTCCATATTTGATCATCGGAACCATCTACAGTATCTGCTGTAAAGGTTAATCCTTTTTTAGCAGTAGTCCAACAAACGGTGTCTGGAATATGTATAGTAATATGAGGGTCAAAAATTGTTACACCTTGTGTTACTTTTACAGAATCTTTACACCCTTCTTTAGTTTCTAAGAAGAAAACGGGACTAAATTTACCCTTTTTTCTGTATACGTGTTCAACTAGTTTCTTTTTATCTATGCCTAAATCGGTTGTATTTTTAGCAGAACCATCTCCAAAATTCCAATAGAAGCTTTTTACATGATATCCATTTGTATCTGTTTGATTTCTAAATCTTACGGTGTCAGGAATACAACCAACTGGATTTGCAACAATTGCATATTTTAGTTTGAGTTGTTCTAAAACAATAATAGAGGAAAGTTGTTTATCTGCATCATAACATCCTTTTTGGTCAGTTACAGTTAAGGTAATCGTATATTTTCCTGCTGTTGCATAACGGTGACAAGTAGGACTTGTTCCTGTATCTAAGTTTCCATCTCCTAAATCCCATGCATAACTCTTAATAGGAATTTTACTTTTAGACATTGAGGAGTTGTCCTTAAAACAAAACAAATTGTTTTTAAAACACTGAGTGGTTAAAGCTGGGAATTTTATCCTTGGAACAGGTTTACCCCAAACTTTAACATTGAAAGTTGCTTTACAAGTAAAAGAACTTCCTGCATTGGTAGTGATAGTAATAGAAGGTGTAAAATCCTTTGTTGAATCTACAGATGCAGAGGTAAAAGTGTGTGATGGTAAGGAGTCATTTGCCTTATTAACGTTTGACTGTCCGTCCCCGAACTGCCAATCGAATTTTTGTGCAATTGCTCCTGAAGGTAATCCCGAAACCTTTACCTGATAATTCACAGCAAAGGGTACGCACCCGTTATCCTTTTGCCCTGGGGCCAAGGAAATGGTACATTTTTGTGCTGACATTGTGCCAAGACTAACTATACCTGTTAGTAGCACCAGCAAGGCTAATTTGTAGAATTGTAAAATTCTTGACATCTTATACATAATGGTTCAATTTTCAAAAATAATGATTTAAAATATATTTAGCGTGATAATTGTATTATTCCTTTTTTAATTGTAGGCTCCTCGCATGTTTTAAATTTGATAACAGCCACATAATAATAGCTCCCAAAAGGCAAATCCTTGCCATTATTGAATTGTAATCCATTCCATTTTTCTAACGGATTTTTAGTTTTGAATACAAGTTGATTTTGTCCATCAAATATGGAAAGTTCAAAATTTTCTACTTCTTGTACTTTTTCCACAGGGATTCCCCAATCATCATTTAAACCGTCTTTGTTAGGGGTAAAAATGTTAGGAATGGAACTTATGATATTTTTATCTTCTATGTTAATCCATTTGATTTGGGTGTCGGTACAACCCAAATTTGTTGTTGAGGCAATCAACATAACTTTATATCTTCCTGTGTCTTGGTAGGTATGTCTGATTTGATTGCTTCCGTTTAAAGATTCAAATCTTTTATTGTCGCCAAAATTGACAGTGTAGTTAACGTTCGGCTCTGAAAATAATGCTAATTTAACTGATAAATTGGCTTGACAACTTAACGTAAAATCAGCTTTTGGACTTGACAGGACATTAATAATAGTGGTTGCTGTCTCATTTTGAGAAGATATTACCGTTGAAGTGTAAACACCTGGTTTTGTATAATAATGATTAAGGATTTGATTGTCTTGATTAGGGGATATAATTGTTCCATCGCCAAAATCTACTTTAGAAATCCCTTCATAACTTGATAATTTATAAGGATTTGATATACAAATGGTTATGTTTTCGGTCTGATATGTGTAGTTTGTACTCATAACTCCATTTGTATTACTGGTATTTATGCTTGATTTTTGTCCAGTGCCAGTAAGAAGGTTATTTGATGGGTTTAAGTAAGGTTGAAAAATATTAAGTCCTTGATTGTTTGAATTGGACCCATTATTTGTATTTTGTGATTGACTACTCCTTACGATTATACCTCCTGGACAATTTGATTCTTTAACTTCCGTTAAATAGGTATCATTTTGATTGGATTCTATGGACTGAGATCTGTTATTGGATAATAAATCCTTCTCAGCATCCTTCATACTACTGATTTCTTTTTTGGAAGGATTTGTATCTGACTTCAATAGGTCTTTACTATTTAGTAAAACTACTCCGGTTATTATTGCTGAGCTGATAACCACAACAATTGCTGCTTTACCCATCCATCCTATTTTTGCGATGGACTTTATGATTTGTTGTGCAATTCCTTGTCCTGATGTTGCACCGTTAGAAGGGTTTACCTGCGGCGTAAGGCTTTGAACTTTATCCCAAGCATTTTGTAAATCCTCTGGACTTACTTGGACATTATGACTTTTAAGTCCGTCCTTAAATAATTGGTCTATATTTGATAAATCTTGATTCATTTTTGGTACACTAATTCTAGTAATAAAACTGGGTTTTAAAGGGTTGAATTTTGTGGATTTTGATGGTTTAGGGTCAATAACATTTTTTGTAAAGTCAATCTAGCTTTTGATAGTTGGCTTTTAGAAGTTCCTTCTGTGATGCCAAGTGAATTGGCAATTTCCTTATGTGATAGTCCGTCTATGGCATATAGATTGAAAATCATTCTATAACCTGTAGGCAATTTTTGAACCAAAGCGAGTAATTCTTCAGCGGATAGTTGAGCAGATATGGTTTCATTGGTAGAAACTTGATGAGCATCATCAACATCTATAAATTTGGGTAATACTGCTTTTTTCCTATAACTATCTATGGCAGTGTTGATGACAATCCTTTTAATCCAATACTCTAATGAGGAGGTAGCGTTAAACTTGTTTAAGTTTTGGAAAACCTTAACAAACCCATCCTGAGCAATATCTTTTGCTTCGTCTAGGTTTTGGTTGGTATATCTTAAACTGATGGTTAACATTTTAGCGTAAAACTTTTCAAATAACTTTTTTTGACTCAGTGCCTCACCCTTTAAACATCTATCAACGAGGTCTTTATCTTCTTCCCCTGATTGATTTGACATAAATTTTAACGGTTCTAACGGTGATGAACATTTACAAATACGTAATTATATGAAGGAGGGTTGTACGAACTCTAAAATATTTTCAGAATTATTTTATTTGACTTGGATTTGGATGGTTTTGGACACTCCATTTTCTGCGATACATTTTACCTTTTGGATTCCCTTAGATACTTCCAAAACATTTCCGGTTGTTTGAGTGGTATACTTTTGGGTTGTACTTTGAAGGAGTTCAAAAACATGTAAACCATTGGCACCACTAAAAACAGCAAAGTTTTTGTTTCCTTTTTTGGTGATTTTGTAGGTGATATTAAAAGGAAAGTAATCCAAAATATAGACCATGCAGTAGTTATTGGACATATATTGCTCGGTGGTATATTTAGAAAATTGAGGAGGCACATTTTTAGCACTCAAGGGTAAGAGTGTTGGATTGAAGTTTGATTTTAGAGCAATAGGCTTCTTATCATAACTTTTGTCTAAAAGTTTGTCAAACGGACTATTTAAAGAATTTCTGACTATAAATGGAGTACCCAATCCTAAAAAGGAAATGTAATTAATGGAAACTGAATTTAGTTTTTCCCAATTAAAAACCGTGATATATGCTCTACCGAGCATCAAAGAATCTTTTTTTATAATGATTCTATTTTTTTGTGTTCTGAAGTCCCAAGAAGTCACGCTGTTTCTTTCAAATTTAAAGAATTTGTCTCTTAATGCTTCTCTGTTTTCCGTAAATACTAATTGATTTTTTATTAACGATAACTTTTGACCAGCTAAATGCCCTGAAGGAATTTTATATCGGAAGTTAATAAATTCTTCTGAAGGATTATAGATTTTGTTTTCTGAAAAGTCAAGGTCAGATGGAGACATTTCTAAATTATAGGACATAGCATTAGAGATTTCACATTCTATATTAGGCCTCTTAGAATCTTTGCTAAATAGGAATATTTCGTTTTTAATAAATTTAGTTTCTTTTGGATTGTTGATGCTAAAACCTCCGTGAAAAATATTTTGATTTAAATTACAATTAATTACATTTTGTTCTCTACTATATCCTAAGCTGAAGTTTCCGTAATATCGATCTAATTCTACAAAATAAGGACGGTACAAAATGTTTCCGCTGAAGTTGATGTTTTCTAATGTATTACCTCCACCTAGTAGGACATTAAAATATTTTTCTGTAGTTCCCCACATTCCATTGTTAAAGTAAATATTGCCAGTGATGTTAAAATTTTTAAGGAATGATGCATCAGTTCCATATAATTTCATACCAAAACTCGCATTTTGAGCCACGATATTATTTGCTACTATCCTATGGTCATTTGATTGTTCACTAGATTGGGTATAAACCCCCTCCCCGGTAAATCTTGAAAACGCTTTATGTCCATTATTAAATATTTGGCAAGAAATAAGTTTGTAATCGATAGCCTTTTTGTATGCAAAAAATCCGCCATGCGGACAGTCATGGATACAACAGTTTTTAATTGTTACTGATGCTCCGTTTATAAAAATCCCTCCAGTATTATTAATAAAGTTCTCATTTTTCTTAGAGGCGGGCTCAGGATTATTTCTACCTTCCCAATTTTCCTTGAAAGAATTTAGTATTTCCAAATTAGAAATAATCAGATGGCTACCTGTAATATGGACAATACAATTGACAAAGGGATGTTTAATAACTGCCTCCCCAAGTAGATTTCCATCTATGATGACATGGTCCCCTGGATATGCTGAAATAATGATAGGTGCTGTTTGAGTTCCTTCAAGTTCAAATACATAGGCCTTATTATATGTCCCTTCTAAAATAAAAAGGGTATCCCCAGGGTTAATCATCTTGGAGGTGTTGAATAAGGCGGATTGCAATTCAAAAGGATTATTCAAAGTGCCTGAGGTGCCATTTCCATTTCCTGTGAAAGAGGCAAAATAGGTTTTTGCTTGAGTTGAATTTATTCCACAAAGAATAAGTAAACCGACTATGAAGTATTTTAAATTATATCTTTGTAATTGATGAAAAACTATCATTTTTTAAATCTTTTTGTTTTGGTTGGGCTTTTATCCCTTTTTGGATGCAATAATAAGGACAATCAAGCATCAACAGACCCAAAGTCTGATGTCAATGCAGTTACAAAGCTAAATTTTGATTCCTTATTAAAAGTTATTCCTTCCATTAATGTCCCAAATGTTTTGGATGATAGTTACTTAAAGACGCTAACTCCTGTTAATATTGAGGTTGAAAAACAGTTTGATTGGACTTTAAAAATCAAGAATATAAATGCATTTAATTCACTCAAAAGCGATGTCCCTTCTATTAGTTCTAATTTAGAGGAAAAGAATTTGTATTTGATAGGGAAAATTCAAATCGATTCTGGTCAGTTTTTGTTATTTAAAAAGGGTTCAGGGGATATTTTCTATTACTTAACCTCCTTTGATGTTAAAAAACAAAATATTAAAAAATGTCTTTGCATCAGTTTTAAAGTTGGAAGTCAAAGTAGATTGTCTAAGATTGAAAAAGATGGAAGTTTAATGGTCAGACAAACGGAAAATGAAAAGGATAGCGGAATGTCATCTCTGTTTATGTTGGATGGCAAACAAGGAATTCTTTCAACTTCAGATTTGTCAGATTCTATTTTGGTGGAATAGACTGATTAAAATTAAAATAATCGATTGTCAAATAAAGTAGTATCTTTGCACTCCATTTACGAAAATGGAAATTCATATCGCGGAGTAGAGCAGTTGGTAGCTCGTCGGGCTCATAACCCGAAGGTCGTTGGTTCAAGTCCATCCTCCGCAACCAAATAAGCCGTTTCTGATTATCAGGAGCGGTTTTTTTATTTAACAAACTTCAACTAAACCATCTCCTCTAAAATCTTAGTATCTGCTACTGGGCTGATTTTTTTAATTAAACCTGACAACACTTTTCCAGGACCGACTTCATAAAACAAGGTTGCTCCATCATTAGACATGTTTTGGATGGACGTTGTCCAACGGACAGGGGCGGTCAATTGAGCAATGAGGTTGTCTTTTATGATTTGAGGGTCTGAGGTTGCCATGGCATTGACGTTTTGATAAATCGGACAAATAGGGGTATTGAATTGAGTAGATGCAATAGCTGACGCTAATTCGGTACGAGCAGGTTCCATTAAAGGACTGTGAAATGCACCTCCTACGGGGAGCAGTAATGCTCTTTTTGCTCCATTTTCTTTAAGTACTTCACAAGCTTTTAGCACAGCGGATTCTTCCCCAGAAATCACCAATTGACCTGGACAATTGTAGTTAGCAGCCACGACAATTCCGTCAATGGATTTGCAAATTTCATCTACTTTATTGTCATCCATTGCAAGGATAGCAGCCATTGTTCCTTTTGTTAAAAGACAAGCGGATTGCATTGCCAAAGCTCTTTTATGAACTAAGCTAAGAGCATCTTTCCAATCTAAGGATTTATTGGCGACTAAAGCTGAAAACTCACCTAAGGAGTGTCCAGCGACCATTTGTGGAGTTATTTCCGTTTTGTTTGCCGTCAATATTGCAATAGAATGGATAAAGATGGCAGGTTGAGTCACGTCTGTTCTTTTGAGCTCTTCCTCTGTTCCATCAAACATAATGGATTGAATATCAAACCCTAATATATCATTTGAGGCATGGAATATATCCTGAACTTCTTTATTTACTTCATATAATTTTTTGCCCATTCCTGTGAATTGGCTTCCTTGACCTGGAAATACAAACGCTGTTTTCATTTTTTAAAATAATCGGCAAATATAATCAACCAAATTAAGTAGTTTTAAATTAATGGATTTAATCCTCTAAAGTACTGGTATCGCCTAAGTCTAATCCGTTTTCCTTTGCTTTAAGGATACGACGCATGATTTTCCCAGATCGTGTTTTAGGTAAAGAAGAAACGATTTCAATTTCATCTGGAACACCGATAGAACCTAATTGTTTTTTCACTTCCTCTTTAATAGATGATTGAAGTTCAAAAGAGTCTTCGTTTCCGTTTTTGAGTATAATAAAGGCTTTAATGGATTGCCCTTTAACGTCATGTGCTTTACCGACTACGGCTGCCTCCGCAACAGCATAATGACCAACTAAAGCAGACTCAACTTCTGCTGTGCCAATTCTGTGTCCACTCACGTTGAGCACATCATCACTACGTCCAAGAATCATAAAATATCCGTCTTCATCTTTGGTTGCTAAATCTCCAGCTAGGTAGACGCCTTCCATCTCATTCCAATATTGGTTGAATCTTTCAGGGGCGTTCCAACAAGTTCTTAAAGCGGATGGCCAAGGTTTTTTGATGATTAAGTTTCCGACGGTGTTCGGAGGCACTGATTTTCCTTCTTTATCGACCACATCTAATTCAAGACCAAAGAAAGGAAGTCCAGCTTTACCTGGTTTTTGATTCACAGAAGGGAGTGTAAGTAAAATATGTCCTCCTGTTTCAGTTTGCCACCAAGTATCTACTACGGATACATTTTGACTACCAATATTGTCAAAATACCATTCCCAAGCTTCCGGGTTAATCGGTTCTCCCACACTTCCTAAGATTCTTAAGGAGGATAAGTCAAATTGTTCAGGGAATTGTTTCCCTAATTTCATAAACATTCTAATGGCTGTGGGTGCAGTATAAAGGATGTTTATTTGGTATTTTTGGATGAGTTCCCACCAAATCCCAGGATGAGGATGGTCAGGAGCACCTTCAAAGATAAAGGTAGTTGCTCCGTTGCTTAATGGACCATAAACAATGTAGGAATGTCCTGTAATCCATCCAGTATCTGCGGTGCACCAAAATAAATCATCTTGATGAAGATTAAATGCATATTTAGTGGTGATGTGGGTATATAAATTATATCCAGCATGGGTATGAACTATCCCTTTTGGTTTACCCGTTGTACCTGACGTATAAAGAATAAATAAAGGACTTTCGGAAGGCAAAACAGATGTTTCTGACTCTGTTAATTCTGCGTTCATAAATTCCTCCATATCGATTTGTTTAGGCTGAATTGATTTTGTTCCATCTCTGTAATCCACTACAATATGTTCTACAAATTCAAGTTCTTTACAAGCTTCTTCTACAACTTCTAGTAAAGGAATTTTTTTTCCTCTACGGAGTCCATAACTTGAACAAATGACAATTTTAGATTTTGCTTCCTCTATCCTCATCTTTAAAGCTTGAGCAGAAAATCCTGCATATACTACACTATGTACCGCTCCTATTTTGGCGCATGCCAACATTGCAGTGATTTGATTGATGGTCAAAGGCATGTATATGGTAATGGTATCCCCTGTTTTGACCCTCTTACGCCTTAAAGCGTTTGCCATTTGATTGACCTTATGGTATAATTCCTTGTAGGAAATTTTTTCCTCATGTCCTAATTCATTGGTATAAATATAGGCGATTTTATGTCCTTGATTAGATTGTATGTATCTGTCTAGGCAATTATGGACAATATTTGTTTTTCCGTCTTCAAACCAAGTATAATTGGGATACTCCCAGACCAAGGCTTTGGTTGGTTTTTCATACCAATGGAGAAAATTATTGGCTTGTTCCATCCAAAAGGTATTCGGGTCTGCAATGGACTCTAAATATAATTTTTGATATTGCTCTGGAGTAAAATAAGATTTATCCGTTACTGACTTAGGAGCAATAAAAACTTTAGAATTAATTTGATTTAAAATAGAATCATTGGTATTCATTTTATTTGTTATTATTTAGTTTATGGTGTATATGATTGGTTAATAATTCTAAGCTAAGATTAAAATTTTTATTATTATTTATTATTAAATCAACGTCCTCTTTAAAGGGTAATAAATATTGTTTATAAGACGGAGTAACATGGTTCATCCATTGGTACATAATATGGTCATGATCTACGTTACGCTCTGCTTTATCTCTATTTAATCTTCTGTCTAACCTGACTTCCTCCTTAGCATCAATAAAAATTCTTAAGTCTAAGAGTTCGTTTATGACATCAAACCAAAAAATAAAAAGTCCTTCTACGATAATAATTGGAGCAGGTTTTAAGATTTTTGAACCTGGTTTGATTCCTGGATTATTAAATACATATTCCTGAATGGTTACAGGATTTCCTTCCTTTAAATTTTGGATATCTTTTATAAACTGATGATGATCTATCCCTTGTGGAAGATCATAGTTAATATATCCGTTTTCATCTTTAATTTGATGCTCAACGGGTTTATAGTAATCATCTTGAGAAATAACGCAAATTTGATGATCAGAAAAATTATTTTTTAATTGATATAAAAAGGAGGTTTTTCCGCTTGCACTACCTCCTGCAATTCCTATGATATGAGTATTATTATTTTGCATTTTTATTTATTTTGATGCACTTTTTCTTCTTCTTGCTAGTCTTTGATTGAATTCAGGAAGGAATAATTGACGCCCTTCCTCTAAAACACCTTGAATTTCTCTAAAATTATTACATCCTTGGCTAAATTCTAAAACAACCGGATTTAATATTATATCCCTTGGTTGAATTTTATTTTTAAGGTATATTCCTTCTAATGTTCTGCATCTACTTAAAGCTACATAGGTTTGACCTGCTGCGAATGCTCCTCCCTTCCCTAGGTCTATAATAACCTTGTCAAAAGTTAATCCTTGTGATTTATGGATGGTTACTGCCCAAGCCAATGCAAGTGGATATTGCTTGTAAGTCCCTTTTGTTACCTGTTCAATTTTGAATTCTGATTGATTTAATGTGTATTCTTTATGTTCCCAAGCAATAGGTTTGACTTCAATTTCTTGACCATCATTTAAAAGAACTTTAATAAAATCGTCGTTGAGCTCAGTTATTTTACCAATTGTTCCGTTGACAAACTTTTTATCTACGTCATTACGGATAAACATCACCTGACATCCCACTTTTAAAAATAATTCCTTCGGGACTGGGATTCTGTTTTCTGGAAATTCTTTTTCAATCAGTCCAACATATCTATGGACTTTTGATTTAATATTTTCCATTTGGATGTGGTTGATTTGGAAGGCGGTGTCATTTCTTGCTGTCAGGGTAATGGTATAATAATGTTCTACTGAGCTAATGTCAGGAAAATGACGCATATTGAGTAATTGCAAATCCTCTATATTTGGGTCTCCAGACCTAATCGTGTCTAATAGTCTTATAAACTTGTCGTCGGTTTGACGGAAAACCTTTTTAAATTCAATTTTGAGCAATTCACATTTTTTAAATACTTGAGCATCAAAAAAGAAAGGTGATTTATAATACTCATGCAACTGAACCTCATCATCAGCGGATTGATTGACCACAGGTTCTAACTGAAATAAATCCCCAATAAATATCATTTGTTTGCCTCCAAATGGGAGGTTAGGGTTTCCTCCGTTTTTACGCAAAGAGGCATCAATAGCGTCAATCATATCTACCCGGACCATTGAGACCTCGTCTATTATAATAGTGTCTGCGGAAGCAATGATTTTGCGTTTAGGATGAAATTTGCTCATCAATGTTATGTGCGGATCATCAGGGATCATGTTCCTTAAGGGCAATCCAAAAAAGCTATGGATGGTAGAACCTTGCACATTGATTGCTGCAATTCCTGTAGGAGCTACAACAACAATATTTTTATTAGAAGTATCCACTATATGTTTAATAAAGGTGGACTTACCAGTCCCTGCTTTTCCTGTAATGAAGGCACAGGTATTTGTTTGGTTGATGATGGCTTCTGCTACCTGAAAAAGGTTTTCCTCTGTAATTTCTGGTCCGAACATTTTGCTTTGAAAAGTAAAGGTTTAAAATTTGTGATAGATATTTTAAACCTCTATGCAAATTTGCTTACTTTTGAGTAGTATTGCATCAAATAAAATATAAAATTTGAACCTCTGTTTTCTAACGGCTGTAGTTGGCTTCTTTATTCAGGTTTTTGGACAAAGTCCAAAGGAAGATTGGAAGCCTTTGTTAGCTAATGAAACGAAATCCGTAATACAGTTGGATACTGTTCATTGGACGGAAAATCAGTATGGAATCGGTTATTTAGAAGGAGGTAAAGGGCTGTTTTTTGTAAGAAAAGGTGTAGTCTATCAATACAAAGCCAAAGGTTCTAAAATACAAGTATTAGAAGAGCATAGTGGAAATGCTTTTTTTGCTATTAAAGCTGAGGCATCCTCTTACCAAAGTCAGTATGTAAAGTTTAAAAAAGGAGCTAAAATTGAAAGTTTAGATTTCCTTTTTGACAATCAAAAGGAACAAGAATTTTATATTTTGAGAGGTAAAGCCAAGTTTGCCATAGTTCAAATTCCGAGTAATTTTAAGGACGATAAGGATCATAATTGGCATGAATACCTAGACAATGGAATTAGAGGAAATATCCTTTCCCAAGTAGTAGAGGTCTATTGTTTTAAAATAAAAGTCCAAACGGAAACTAAGTTTTTTTACTTTTTAAAATTGAGGTACGGAAAAATTGGTGGTCAATTATTAGAATTTGAACCAAGCCATAAAATGACTATCATCAAACCAGCGTTATAAATATAGAAAACAAATCAAAATTAATTATGCGTCAAATAAAAATATTAATCATCACTTTAATTGCCTTTCACTTCAGTGATCAATGTTTGAGTCAAATTGCAAAGGATATAGAAGTAGGGTTATGTGCTAGTCCTAATTATGGAACTAGAACTGTTAGTTCTGCTAATGGTGATCAAAACAATCAAAGTTATTTGGATGAAAAAAGCAGTACTAAAGGAGGCGTAAAATTTGATTTGGGCTTAAAGTTCAATTATATGTTAACTAATGATTTCAGATTGGGTTTGGGATTGCTTTATGGTCAAAAAGGATACAATTTTAATCAAAATTTAACTGATACTTCAACTTTAAACTTAGGCGGTGGTCATACCGGAAGGGTGGTTTTTTCAAGTATAGATGTCCCTATTAACTTGTCTTACAAAATTGTTGGCTCTGATACCTCTGGTTTTCAGCTTTGGGTAGGACTTGGAGGAACATTGATGTATTTAAACTCTGTAAGTTACTATGTGCCTAGTATTGATTATCCTTCAAAATCAATTATCACTAATGAACAGAAATATGTTTCAGCTGATTATTCAAATGTAGGATTAAGTCCATTACAATTTGCAACCACACTAAATGTTGAGTTTTCCTATATGCCCGATCCATCCATAAGATTATTTCTGTCTCCTTATTTTCAATATCATTTGACCAATTCGTCAGTAAGGAATTTATTGATTACAGAAAATTTATATCAAATAGGAGTTCAATTAGGCGTTTGCTTTAATTTGACTAAATTGATAAGTAACCAACAGAATTAAGTTGTCACTTTTTTTATTGACCATCGTTTTAAGTTTAATAAAATTTAAAACTGTATGGGAACAATTAGACAAATCCTTTTAATAGGGGTTGTGATGGTTAGCTTTTTAACCATTAAAGCACAAGACATAATTCAAACAAAATCAGGTGACACGCTCAATGTCAAGGTATTAGAAGTTTATCCTTATGAGGTAAAATTCAAAAAAAATAGCAATATGGACGGTCCTGTTTATGTTTTGACAAAGGACGAGGTGGCTATAATAATATATAAAAATGGAACATTTGACTCCCTTAAAAATTATCAACCAACCAATACCGTTGCACCATCGTCCTTATTAAACAATGCACAGGCACAGACCAAAAGCAATAACCCTCCACCGACCATGAATCAGTTAATGAGTCAAAAATTATATTTAAAAGCAAGGACAGATGCTATCAATAATTATGACACTTATCATGGAGCCGGTACAGCTTGTTTTTTTGCTTCTGCCTTAAGTTTTGGGGTGTTAGGATTGATTGTAGCCCCAATTTGTGAGAGCAGCATCCCATCAGACAGGAATTTAGGATTGGGTTATACTTCCCTTACAAAAAATCCGGAGTATCACAAATATTACATGCAGGAAGCTATGCGGATAAAATCCCATAAGGTATGGGGAAACGTAGGCAATGGGGTGTTATTTGATTTATTATTTGGATTATTAATTGCTGGTGCCATGCATAAATAAGTTATTGTAGAATTCTTAATTAATTTTTTAATATATTTGTAAAATACTAATTCAATACAAAAATGAAATCAACCGTAGTTAAGCTATTATTTATCCTTTTGATGTTTTCATGCAAAGGACTCTTTGCCCAAGACACTTTAGTTACTATCCAAGGGGATTCCTTGATTGCTAAGGTAGTAAGCGTAAATACAAAGGAAATCACATTTAAACTCTGGACCAAACAAAATGGGTCTAGTTATCTATATTACAAATCGGAATTACACGCTTATTTGTCAATGGATGGTAAAAGAGAAATTTATAATCCGATAACAAAGCCAGCACCACCTAAAGTGGAAGTGATTAATGGGATTAAGTATGAAAAAGGAACAGACTGCGATGAAGGTACGTATGATGCAAGGTATTCCTATAGAGGATATACTGGGGCAGGTACCGCTACCTGTTTAATTTCCGTATTTATGACACCCATTGTAGGATTAATTCCTGCAGCATTATGCTCCTCGACGCCTCCATCCGAATCTAATTTAGGGGTTTACGCTTTTTCAACTAGGAGTGCCACATATATGTCCTGTTATAGACAAGAGGCTGCACATATTAAATCAAGAAAAGTTTGGACAAACTGGGGTGTTGCTGCCGGAATATGGGTATTTTTTATAGGAGTCAACATTGCAGGAAATCGGTAATTGAATTACAATGAGGATTTTAATCCCGATCATTTTCATTTTTTGCATTCAAGAGATCAAAGCGCAGGATACCCTTAAGACAGTAAAAGGGGATACTTTGGTGGTAGATCATTTAGAGAAATTAGGTAATGCATACAAGTTTACTTTATTTAAGAAATCCTATTTAGAAAAATATGAATATGATAAATCGGAGATTCAGAGTATAATTAGTCGTCAAAATAAAATTATTTATGACCGCAGAATGGAATACTCTGCACAAGGAATTGATGTTGGTAATCCGAATATAGTAGCCGGTTATGAAGACGCAAATAAGAATTATACTGGTTATAAAGATGCAGGAAAACTTACTTTTGGAGCATCATTATGTTTTCCTCCAGCAGGATTGGCAACAATGATTATCTGTTATACAACTCCTCCAAGTTATCTAAACTCAGGAATTGCTTATGATAAATTAAATAATAATGATTACAACAAAGCTTATATGAAACAAACGCTTAAAATAAAGCGGAAAAAGGTTTTAGCTAATTTTATTGCAGGTAGTGTTTTATTTGCAGGCATTTATTTTGTATTATGGCAAA
>Ga0114962_10000604_pt1 | contig 31824 bp, 48 predicted proteins | sample C_130820_MF_Meta_FD_87017 | JGI IMG/M metagenome (GOLD analysis project Ga0114962, IMG submission 87017) | Freshwater microbial communities from Lake Croche, Canada to study carbon cycling - C_130820_MF_MetaG | ecosystem: Environmental > Aquatic > Freshwater > Lake | place: Lake Croche, Canada...
ATAGGCTTGTAAATAAGAAAAAGGATCGGTGTAAACATGAATGTCTTTACTCGTTACATTTTTTTCAAATTCGGGAAGCGATTCTTTATTTCTTAAGCGCATTTTATTTGCGTTCACCGCAATGATATAGGCACTGTCTCCATAAATTTCCATGTCTTTTCGGCTAAATGTCCAATTCCAGGAAGCTTGTAAAATGGCAGAAGACTTAGCATAGTTAATGATAATAGTAGCATCATCATCCACTTTTGGATAAATAGCAGGCTTAAAATTTCTGGTAACTGCTGTCACCGAAATAGGTTTCTCGCCATGCATTAAATAAGTCATTAGGTTCGCGCCATAACAACCAAAGTCAACAATGGCACCGCCGCCGTTTTGAACCGGATCGGTAAGCCAATTAAAGAATTCATCACTCACGCCAATTTCTTTTGGTCCTTGATGCCCATGATGAAAAACTACTTTTCTAATTTGGCCTACATAATTACTGTCGTTGATTAATCTAAATGCTTCAAATGTGCTAGGATACCAGGATGTTTCAAAATTGGTAAGTAACGGCACATTGTATTTTTTTACAATAGAATCCATATCCATTGCTTCTTGTAACGTAGATCCCAAAGGTTTTTCTACCATGATTGGAATATGCATTGGGGCAGCCACTTTCACTACATTTAAATGTTCATGAATAGAGCCAAATGCAACAACTGCTTCGGGCTTTGTTAAAGTCAATACCTTTTGCAAATCGGGATAAAATAAATTAATAGGCAGGTTGTATTTTTTAGCATTTTTTAATGCAATCGCTTTATTGGGCTCATAAATTCCTACTATTTCAATAACACTGTCTTTGGGACGATTTAATATCCAAGCAACATGACCATGGGTGGTGCCCGCTACCACTATTTTTACGGGCGCCATTTTATTTTGTGCAAATAAATCGGAAGTGCAAAAAAGTGTTATAAAGAAAAAAAGAAATTTAGCAGTTATCGTTTTCATGGACATTTATTTTGGTTCTATTTTTAAAGCGATGGAAGTTTATAACCGTTGTTATACTTTTTCATATAATACTGATCATGTATAGCAGCATCCGTAAATTTATTTTTTGTAGCATCCCAACTTATTTTTTTACCAGAACGGTAGGCAATATTGCCCATTTGTGCAACTGTTGCTATATGTGCGCCGTCTTCAATAGAACAATGCAAGGAAGAAGGATTGTTGTTGCGGATGGCTGCAATAAAATTTTCCCAATGTAAATCCACACCCACATCCTGCACTTTTGCATATGGTTTTACCACTTTATTTTTTGCCTGACTTTCTTCGATCACTTCCCATCCTTGTCTATCTAAAATTAAAGTGCCGTTGTTTCCAATAAATGCAATCCCATGATTGCGATTGTAAGAACCGTTGTCAATGCCCATTGCAGAGTCCCACACTAAATTAAATTTTTCAAATTCATACAAAGCAGTCAAGGTATCTGGTGTTTCCTCGGCAAGTTCAGGGTAAGCAAATTTTCCGCCCAATGCACTAACCGAAATTGGATTTGCAGCTTTCATACCTTGAATCGCATAATCTAATAAATGCACTCCCCAATCCGTCATCAAGCCTCCTGCATAATCCCAAAACCACCTAAAGTGAAAATGAAAACGGCTTGTATTAAATGTTCTTGTCGGAGCTGGTCCTAACCAAGTTTTATAATCAATATAATCTGGCGGGATACTATCCGCAACAACAGGCTGAGGGCGCATCCATCCCTGATAACACCAAACCTTTGTGGTTCTTATATTTCCCAATTGTCCGGAGTGCACAAAATCCAATGCATCTTTAAAATGTTGTTCGCTTCTTTGCCATTGACCTACCTGCACAATTCTATTGTATCTATTTTTTGCTTTAATCATGGCATCACATTCGCCTATTGAATTGCCTGCAGGTTTTTCTACATACACATGTTTGCCAGCAGCACAGGCTTCTATCATTTGTAATGCATGCCAGTGGTCTGGTGTTCCAACTATTACTACATCAATATCTTTTCTTTCTAAAATTTTACGATAGTCACCATAGGTATCAATATTTTTTACTTCGGGTTGTGCTAATAATAATTCTTGTTTGCGTTTGCTTAAAATAGATCCGTCAATGTCACACAGTGCAACAACTTGAACATTTTTTACTTTAATGGCTGCCATGGTGTTGGACCAGCCCATTCCATTAACGCCAATGGTGGCTACACGAATAATATCGGAAGCGAAAAAATTGGTTTTTGCAAAACTAGGCACAGTCATAAATGCAGCAGAAGCAAAAGACATTTGTTTGATAAAATCTCTACGTTGTTTCATAAAGGATTGGTTTAAGCTATTTAAATATACCAATAATAATAAAACCTAAGATTGGCTTTGGTTTGACCAAGCGAGGTAATTTTATAACTTTCTGTTTTACAGTAACTTATAAATATAATTTAGTAAAAAATAGGCCTTCAAAGGCCCGTTTTATATTTGGAAGAATAGATTTTTTAACTACCTTTATGTACTAAATTATATTTTATGGACTTATTTTCAGGACAACACATAATTTTGATTTTATTGCTTGTTTTAATTTTCTTTGGTGGTAAAAAAATACCAGAGTTAATGCGTGGTTTAGGCAAGGGAATCAGAGAATTTAAAGACGCTAAGGATAATGTAAAGAGAGAAATTGATGGTCACATCAATGAAGAGCCAAGTGCTAATACAACAAAAACAAGCTCTACAAATCCTACAACTAATTCATAAGACTTGATCTTATATTTTAAACCTCGCAGATTACCACTGCGAGGTTTTGTATTCATTGTCACCACTATTATTTCTACATTTATATAAATGGGCCTTTTTTCAAAAAAATCAAACGCAGGACAAAAAGCAGAAATGTCTTTTTTTGATCATCTTGATGAATTAAGAAAACATTTGTTTCGTTCTGCTATTGCTATTGTATTAGGTGCCATCTTGGTTCATATTTTTAATAATTTCATTATTAAGAAAGTGTTGATGGGCCCAACCCATGCTGATTTTCCTACCTATACTTTACTATGTAAATTGGGTCAGCAATTACATATGGCAAACAGTCTATGCTTAACTGAGATTAAGGTTAAATTACAAAGTAATTCAGTGGCTGGGCAGTTTGGAGTTTATGTAAACATTTTAATCATTGGTGGTATCATATTAGCGTTCCCTTATGTGTTTTGGCAATTTTGGAAATTCATAAAGCCTGCATTAAAAACAAATGAATTAAAAGGAACACGTGGTGTCATCATGTGGGTTTCCACTTTGTTTTTTATTGGTGTATTTTTTGGTTACTTTATCGTTGCCCCATACACCATTAACTTATTTGCTAATTTTTCCATTGATGATAATATCCAAAATTTTTGGACCCTATCAAGTTATTTTAGCACTATCATACCGCTTATACTTGGCTCTGGTATTGCTTTTCAGCTACCCTTGGTTTTATATTTTCTTGCCAAAGTGGATGTAGTAAGTACTTCTTTTCTAAAAAAATACCGTAAGCATTCTATCGTGATTATTGTGATTGCAGTATCTGCTATCACCCCGCCCGATATGCTAAGTACCATAATTTGTAGTATTCCACTTATTTTACTTTACGAGGTAAGTATTTTTCTTTGCAAGGGCGTAGAAAGAAAAAAGAAAAAGCAAGAGAATACTCCTGAGTGGGAATAGGCTGTTTCAAATAATTTAATTAAAAATTGATTTTCATATTTAATTATTTGCTATATATTTATGGCATAAAATTATTAATATGAAAAAAACAACAAAAGCATTAGGACTATTTTTAATCCTAAGTTTAAGTATTGCTTCAATGAGTTTACAAAGTTGTGGTAGCAATGAAAAAAAAGAAACTAAAACTGATACCCCAAGTGCAAGTTCAAGCGATATGAACGGGTCAGATAAAAAAGAATCAAGTGCAAGCACTGACAAAGCAGCTACAACAACTGAAGCCAATACAAGTGGCGTTTCTAGCTGTGCTCAAATTGCCGAAGATTATGGAAAATTTGTAGATGATTATATCGATATCTATCAGAAATATAAAAAAGATCCAACTAATACAGCCTACTTAAGTGATTATACCAATTACGCTCAAAAATCTATCAGCTTGTCTAAGGAACTACAATCTAATAAAGATTGTGGTAAAGATTTAACTTATGCTGCAGAGATTTTAAAGCATACTACACGTATGACTAAAGCCTTATCTCAACGATAAAATTTGGTTGATATTGGAATAGCTTTTCGCTATACTAAAAAGGCCTCGCATTAGCGAGGCCTTTTTAGTATAAAATTTTTTAAACTATTTAAAACCAATATTTGCTAGTCCTTTATGACTAATTACAATTGCTTGCTCGGGCGTTTCATTAAAACAAGCATCTTGTTCAACATAATAATATTTCATGCCAGATAATTTCTTTTTAGCAAGAATACGTTTAAAATCAATTTTACCATTGCCAACAGGTGCAAAACGTCCTTGATCATCCATATCTTTTACATGCCAAATTTTGAAACGACCAGGGTAACGCATAAAATAATCCAATGGATCCTTACCAGCTTTTGTTACCCAATATAAATCCATTTGAAAGTTAACAATGCTTTTATCGCAATGTTCTAATAAATAATCTAGAATCACATTACCATCATCATCTTTTGAAAATTCAAAATCGTGGTTATGATATAATAATTGCAAGCCAGCATCTTTACATTTTTTACCCAATGTATTTAAGGTTTCTGCTAAAGCTTTAGCACCGCCCTTCATACCCATTTTTCTTGTTGCAGGATCTACCTGAAAAGTACCCATTGGTGGAACAGGGATTACAAAATATTTAAAACCTGCTGTTTTTAAATCAGCAATTTGTTGATCAACATTATCAAATGTAACCGTGCCTTGGTGTGCTGAAATTGGTGTTAATTTCATTTCATCCAATAAAGCTTTAAAATCGGCTGGTGACAAATTGTAAAATTTACCATTATTGTATCCAGCAGATTCAACATTAACATAGCCTGCTTGAGCCACTTTTTCTAATGTTGCGCGCACGTCTTTAAACATTAAATCTCTAACAGTGTATAATGCAAGTCCGCCAAATGGTTTCGTATTTTCTTGTGCAGTTGCATTTGTGGTAAATGAAAAAAGAGCAATCGCCAATACTGCAATTGATTTTGTAAGGATGTTTAAAAAAGAGTTGATTTTCATAGTAAGCAATTGTGTTAAATAATGGTTCAATTTACAGTTTTTACGCGTAAATTAATGGCGTACCCTAATGTTTTATTTTATTGGTTATTTAAAACAAGAAATTGTATCATAAAAACAATTGTAAGTACTAAAAAGGAATTATTTTTAACAAAAAAATGGCAAGCATAAATCCTCATATTCATTTCAACGGCAATGCTGAAGCAGCGTTTGAATTTTATAAATCAGTCTTTGGTGGATCATATAGTCGTTTAATGCGTTTTAAAGATTTAGTCACCGAAGGTTTTGAATTCCCGGCAGAGGAGTTAAATAAAATAATGCATATTTCCTTACCAATTAGTAGTGGAAGTGCACTAATGGGTAGTGATGTACCAAATATGTTAGGAACAGTAAATGAAAATGAAAACAGAAGTAAAATTACCATAAGCGCCGAAAGTAAAGAGGAAGCCGATAAACTATTCAATGGTCTATCTGCTGGTGGCCAAGTAGAATTTCCTATAGGTGATAGCCCATGGGGTTCCTATTTTGGTGCTTTTAGAGATAAATTCGGCGTAGAGTGGATGGTTGATTATACAGCTAAAAATATCAGGTAGACAAGGTTCTAGTAGGGTTATGTAATGAGTTGAACATTTTCTTATACATTTTGTTTAATAAGAAAATATATTCCCTATTAATGTCAAATTCTGCTGCACTCATATTTCCTCATCAGCTTTTTAAAAACAATCCAGTTTTGAAAAAGGGACAAGCTGTCTATTTAGTAGAAGAATCCCTTTATTTTAATCAATACCATTTTCATAAACAAAAACTTGTACTACATAGGGCGAGCATGAAGTTTTATGAACAATATTTAATAAAGGAGGGATATAAGATTCATTATATTGAATGCAATGACAAACAAAGTGATGTAAGCTATTTAATTGAACAAATTGTAAAAGATGGTATTAACGAAATCAATATCAATGAGGTAATTGACAATTGGTTGATGAGAAAAATAAATTTAGCATGTAATAAATGGGGGATTAAATTACTTGTTACCGAAAGTATAAATTTTATAAACTCAACAGCCCATGTAGCAAGCTATTTTGACAATAGAAAAACATATTTTCAAACTGATTTTTATACTTGGCAAAGAAAGCAAAGAAATATTTTATTAGAAAAAGAGGGTAAGCCCCTTGGTGGTAAATGGACATACGATTCAGAAAATAGGGCTAAGTTTCCCAAAAAAGAAATTGTTCCACAACTGTTGCTTCCAAAAGAAAATGAATATTTACAAGAAGCAAAAACTTATATACAAAATTATTTTCCCAATAACTATGGCAAGGTAAATGGCCCGTATTTATTTGCCACCACCTTTAAAGATGCAGAAGATTGGTTGGATGAATTTTTAAAAACAAGGTTTGAAAAATTTGGCATTTACGAGGATTCAATTGTAACTAAAGAGGTGGTTTTACATCACTCCGTATTAAGCCCCATGTTAAATATTGGATTGCTTACCCCGCAACAAATTATTGATAAAGCTTTACAAATGGGTGCAGAAAAAAGTATTCCATTAAATTCTTTAGAGGGATTTATTAGACAAATAATGGGATGGAGAGAGTTTATTAAAATAATCTATGAGCGTGAAGGAACAAGACAACGTACTACCAACTATTGGAAATTTACCAGAAAAATTCCTGCAAGCTTTTGGACAGGCACAACCGGGATTCCTCCAATTGATGATACGATACGAAAAGTTTTAGCTACTGGTTATTGTCATCATATTGAAAGATTAATGGTGCTTGGAAATTTTATGTTGTTATGTGAGTTTGATCCCAATGAAGTATACAAATGGTTTATGGAAATGTTTATTGACGCATATGATTGGGTGATGGTACCAAATGTATATGGTATGACTCAGTTTGCAGATGGTGGCTTAATGACCACCAAGCCTTATATAAGTGGAAGTAACTATTTGATGAAAATGAGTGATTACGAAAAAGGGGAATGGCAGGGCATTTGGGATGGATTATTTTGGCGCTTTATGCATGAACATCGTAGTTTCTTTTTAAAAAACTCTAGGTTAGGTATGTTGGTTGAAACCTTTGATAAAATGAGTGCCGAAAAGCAAACAACACATTTAACCAATGCAAAAAAATATTTACAAAGTTTGGACCAATCATAAAATATGAAAATTTACAAGCCTATATTTCCAACTGAATACGCAGCCATTTTGGAAAGAATCCAAGCAATAGATTCCATTAAATACGCTCAAACAAGAAATTATTTAAATGGGCGTATCACCTATTTGGCGCCCTATCTCTCCAGAGGAGTAATTTCTTTACCACAAATATTAAATGCAATCCAACAAAAAGGATTCCCCATTAAAGCAGCTGAAAAATTAATCCAAGAATTAGCTTGGCGTGAATATTATCAAAGGGTATGGCAGGATAAAAATGAATTGATTTGGAAGGATTTAAAAAATAATCAAAATGAGGTAAATCATCACTCAATGATTGAATCAATTCAAAATGCGACAACAGGGATAACAGCAATTGACAATGCAATTAAAGAATTTTATGAAACAGGATATTTACATAATCATATAAGAATGTACTTGGCCTCCCTTGTTTGCAATATTGGTAAAGCTCATTGGTTAGCTCCCTCTACATGGATGTACTATCATTTACTTGATGGTGATATAGCAAGTAATAATTGTAGTTGGCAATGGGTTGCGGGTGCATTTTCAAGTAAAAAATATTATTGTAACCAAGAGAATATTAATAAATATACTTTTTCAAACCAAATAGACACATTTTTAGATGCGCCATATGAAGCATTAACATCAATGTCTATCCCATTGAGTTTGCAAACAACAAAAGATTTAGTTTTAAAAACAAATTTGCCAGCAACCAAATTGCCAGTCATTGATATTAGTTTACCAACGCTTTTATATAATTCATACAACTTAGATCCGCTTTGGAGGGCCAAAGAGCAGGTAAATAGGGTTTTATTACTTGAACCCACTCATTTTAATAAGTATCCTGTAAGTGATAAAGTGATTGAATTTATCATAGACTTATCTAAAAATATATCAGGAATTGAAGTGTATGTGGGAACTGTAGCAGATATTGAAAATATTTATAAAAAAGCAAACCTTGCTCCTGATAATTATATCATTTCCAAAGAGCATCCTGCATTTATACATTATCCAGGCATCAAAGATGCAAGAGATTGGATGTTTCCGTCAGTTACAGGTTATTATGGTTCCTTTTTTGGATATTGGAAAAAGTGTGAACGTTATTTATATAAAATGTAAAACTTTGGTGTAAGCTTTAGAGACTTCTAAAGGAACTTATGCTTATGAGATTCAGTAGGAACGAGACAAATTGGTTTTTTACCAAATATTTTATACCTGTACTTGGCAATCACATTATAGATTGCGTCACGTAGAAATCTAGGGACTATGATACTGTATTTAAAAACTTTAGGCCACCCAGTAATGAGCTTAGCAGTTTCAATAATTGCATCAGATTTATAATACACGCAATTATCATTTATTAAAATCACTGAATTATTATCTCCTGTTAAATGGTGTTGTTGCATTATTTGTTGACCTGATTCACTTTGTTGGGCAGCAAAATATAAATTTTGCTTTGTGTCGTGCCTAATTAAAAAAAGTACGGTAGTGTTGCACAAATTACAAACTCCATCAAATAAAATAATATTCATTGGCTACTATTACCATGCAAAATTACAAACAAAAGACCCGCAATAACGAGGCTTTAAAAATAATCATCATTTATTTTTAAGAGATTTGAATTTATCCATATCTAAACACATAAGCCCCCATATATAACCGTCCAAGTCTTGGATGCTTCTTAAATACATAAAATCTTCATTTATTGCAGGCACTGGTTCTTGGCCACCTGCTTGGAGACCCTTATCCATAATATTATTAACCAAGGCAACACTTTCAACCGGTAAAGTAAAAGAGGGCATTTGGTTTTTAATAGGATCAACAGCTGTTTTATGAATATACATATTTGTGAACGCTCTTGATTGTAACATTATGTATATAGTATCGGACCATACCATACATTTTTGTTGATCATCTGTAAACAATGGATTTATCGTAAAGCCAAGTGCTATATAAAATTGTTGTGCTTTATCTAAATCATTAACCGGAATATTAATGAAGATTTGTTTCATGAAAATATTTTATTGTTAAAATACAAATGGTAAAATAAATATATTGCATTAAGTGCAATTATAAAACAAAAATGTAATTTTAGCCTTATTACAAAAGTTATAAATGAAATTTGAGAAGATAACCCCGAGTGTATTTTATCATTCAATTCAAGATAGTTTTAAACTATTTATGGATTGTTTGAAATTTAAAATTACGCATCAGGAATTGGATATTGATAACCCTTATTGTGTTGTTGAAAAAGATGATATTGGTATTTTAATATTTCAAAATACTGCGTATGCTGAAATTATTAAACCAGAATTAAGAATTGTTACTAAAGATATAGAAACCGTATTCCAAAAAGTAAATTCAACTTGTCCAGATCTCTTGCATCCTAATTTAAATCAAATTACCCTTCGTCCTTGGGGCGCCAAAGAATTTGCCCTCTTTGATGGTCAAGTATGTTTTATTGTTCAAGAATGGTAAATAATAACATGCGGCTACCCTAATTACTGATAGTTTTTTAAACTTAATCATAATGAAAACTGCACTTAAAAATTAGAATTTCGTCTCAAGGTTATATCTCATTATTCAATTAATTTACGCTCCCTCATTTTCCCATCCTTAAACTGCTGTATGGATGCATCTAAAACTTCCATATTTTTTCTAGAAGACATTTCGTGTAATGTTGCATTTAAGGAATTGTATTCCTCTAAAGAAATAATTACAACACCCGTGTCTTTCCCTCTATTAATGATTAAAGTTTCACGCTCATTTGTAACCTTGTCAAGGTATTGCTTAGTTTCTTTACGAAAATCCGAAAGTGTAGTTGATAACATAATTACATATTTATGTACAAATATATGTACATATAAGCAGAGTTCTTTTGAAAGATCGAATATCTACAATAAAATCATGTAAAAACTGCGTATTTATACGCTGAGAGGAAAGCCTAACTCACTGACGGTCAAAGAAAAAGCCATCATTGCTGATGGCTAGTCCGAATTGTTCCCCTTTTCGACGAAAGATGTAGCTATGATTGAGTATGTGACTAATAGGAAATTGAAGGGTTAAACTTCCCGTAAGTTTTCAACTATTTAGACTCAAATAATTTAATCGTATAATCAAGAAGGTCTTTATCTCCAATTTTTCCGTGACCGGGTATAACAATTTTAATATTTGGATATTGTTGTTTTACCTTTTCAACAGTAGAAGACCATTCTCCAACATTAGCATCTCCTAAATATCCCTTTGTAGCCTCTAGCTCTTTAATTAAACAGCCCCCAAATAATATTTTCTCCTTTGGAAAATAGCCTACAACATTATCCTTAGTATGTCCTTGACCAAAATATTTTACAACAGCATAAGTATTTCCAAAATTCAATTTAAGTGAATCGCTAAATCCAATTTGAGGCACTACTACATTATTTATTTTGGCTAACTCGATGGTACTAAAATTTCCAAAGGAAGGAATCTTTGATTTATGAAACGAGGCTAAGCCTCCTAAGCAATCATCGTGAAAATGTGTGGGAATAATTGCTTTTATTTTACAATTTAATTTATCCTGAATAAAATTGATCAGGTCGTCGGCGCTTTTATTATTAGTAGGTGTATCGAATACAACCACTTCTTTACCATCTCTAACAAACATTCCGTTACAAGGAACATTCCCAAAATCATTTGTTTGTAAATAGGAAATATGCAAAAATGAATTATCAGAAATTTGAGTAACAATCAACCGATCTGTATGATATACTTCAATAGGTTTAAATACTTGGGTACTTATCTTACTTTGAGCATATAAATTTCCACAGAATAAAAAGGTTAGAACAAAAAGAAGTGTTTTCATTTAGTAAATATAAGAAAAGTTGCAACTAGCCTAACTCACTTTGGCTCCCCGCTTGCACCAAAGTTGCAGCACTTGGAAATTTATGCCTAAACTAAAGGAGCAATGTCCTTAAGGCTTTCTTGTTGTCTTGCTCTTTCCCAATTATCCATTAATTCAGTTTTATGCATTGCTGACCATTCTTTCACTAATACTAAAACCCTAGGTGGAAGTTCTCCTCCAATGATTTCATTTTTTTCAATATCAATGATGCCTTCAAAATCAGCATACGCGGCATGAAAGTGAGGGGGATTATGATCCCTATAAAACATACGAATAAAGACGCCGAGAAAATAACTAATTTGAGGCATGGGTCAATTTTGGAGTAAGGATTTCTCCAAAATGTTTACCAGTTAATTCTGAGTAAATAGCAATAGCGTCAATTTCCATTTCATTTGACCAAGCTATTGAATTTCCATTTGTATAAACCTTTGCAAATTCACTTTTATCTTGAAGTACTTTAAAAATTCCCTTTTCAACTAAATCGTTTAATTGAATTGTTCCAACTACACCGTCTTCAAATTTAATGCTAATGGTATAATCAGATAGGTATTTGACTTCTAGAACTTTCATAATCAAATTTACAATAAAAAAAGAGACAAAAAGACGCCTGCGTATAAATACTGATTAGTGTGGGTTTATAGAGACGACATTAAATGTAACTACCCTAACTAACACACTGACGGACAACAAAAAAGGCGACATTTCTGTCGCCTTGTGCACTCTGGATCCCCTTCCGCACCAAAGTTGCAGCTTTTTCAAAATAGACTGAATTTAGAAAGTTTTCTATTAGTAAACTTATTATCTTTGTCTTGTGTTTAATATTATCACCCGAAGTACGCTACTAGCATATGCCAAAAAATACCCTATGGCAAGGGTTGCATTATTTGAATGGTATCATGAATTAGTAATATCTGATTTTAAAAGTTTTAATGAGCTTAAAAAGGTATATGGTAATGTAAGTTTAGTAAGTGATGATAGGGTTGTATTTAATATCATGGGGAATAAATTTAGACTAGTAGTAAGAATTGTATTTGAGTTTAAAGCGATACAGATAAAATGGTTTGGAACACATAACAACTATGATAAAATAGATGTAACAACAATACAATATAAAAAGTAAGGATATGGAATTGAAAATTATAAAGACTAAAAAACAGTATGAGCAATACCTTGATTGGGTAGATGTTCAGTTTAATAATAAGATTAAATCAAATACCCCACAAGGGGAAAAGCTACAAGTAGCCCTTTTATTAATTAAACAATATGAGGATGCCAACTATCCTATTCCATTACCTGATCCAATTGATGCTATTAAATTTAAGATGGATGAGTTAGGTTTAAAGAATAAGGATCTAGTAGGTAAAGTAGGAAGCAAAGGGTATGTATCTTCTTTACTTAACAAAAAAAAGCCATTGACACTTGAATTAGCAAAGTTGTTTCATCAAGAGCTTAATATCCCAGCTGAAGTCTTATTGTCCTAATTTCTACTTGAAGTCGCAAATTGCGACCACAAGTATAGGTAGGTTTAGTTAACAGAAACTTCCACTGTTTTACCTAATCCAAATTCAAGTAGCCTGTATAAAGTAGAAAGTTGAATATCTGTTTTTCCATTTTCAATTCTAGAGATAAAACTTTTTTTTGCGCCAATTTTATCAGCCAACTGTTCTTGAGTCATTTTAGCATTTTTTCTTTCTTCTTTTATTAACTCTCCTATAAGAAAGGCTTTTGCTCTAATTTCAAATTCAGTTCTCTTCTCGGATCCTCTTGCACCGTACCTTTCGGTTAAATGTTTATTAAGCTTAGTTAAGTTATTTTCTTTCTTTGCCATTATATATTTATTTAGTCGTACTAAAATATTCCTTCATTAATTTATTTGCCATCTCTATTTCTTTATGAGACGTTTTTTGAGTTTTCTTTTGGTAGCCATTTAATAAAACAACAATTTTCCCTTTATCAAAACAACAGAAGATTCTATATATATTATTGCCATGTTCAACTCTAACTTCATACAACCCTTTTTGCCCTTCTAAATTTTTTAAAAACTTCTCAGGCACTTTTTCTATGTGCGTGATTAAGAATAAAACATAATCGATTTTTTCTTTTGCTTTTTCTGACTGCTTATTAAAAAAGTCATAAAAATGATTTCTATAAAAAACCAGTGCTCTTACTTGATTCATTAAATCCTTCGTTTACAAAGTTAACTTAAAATGGAACTTAAACGAAATATTATACCTATTTCATTGAAAATGAATATCTGAAGTAAAATGAATTGAAAAGAGCGTATTTATACGCAAAAGGGAATACCCTAATTCACTGAAGGACAAAGAAAAAGCCATCATTTCTGATGGCTTGTCCAGTGTGGCTCCCCCTAATTTACACTTTTCGAACACTATTGTACAAGAACTATTGAAAATCAGGGAGTTAATGCTAATAATACCATTGCGTAAACTAATTGAGTTTAATAAAAGACACTAATCCGTTATGTATATATCCTTAAATAGGCTTGAACAAAAAGTTTTACGACCATTTAATCAATAAAAAATGTTGGTTAACTTTCAATTTTTGTTACATTGCACAAAAAATAAATATATGAAAAAGAGCTTATTATTTATAGTATTTATACTTTGCTTATCCCTTAACTCTTTTTCCCAAGAAGAGAATATCCCAACACCCGATTTTGTTAATACCTTATATTCAATTACGAAGGATGGTTTAGTGTCACTTGAAAAACAAGAGGCATCGATGAAATCAAGACTCAAAATAGGCACATTTATTCCTTATGCTAACCTTTTTGCAGGTGGAACAAAGAGTAGTTTAATTATTAAAGTTGCTAAATCCAATGTTAGATTTAGTGGTAATAAATTAAGGTTTATTTATGAACCATCCGTTATGGTTGACCCAGAGACAACAATAAAGATTATCCCCTTTACTTCAAATGAATCAAAAAATCAAAGGGAAGTGTTTACTGGTAGTTCAAACACTTGGGGTACTGCAAAAGCTAATGAAATTCCAAAAATTCCTTTCACTTTCAAAAAGTACAAGGAAAAGTACATTATCATTGAGTTAAACAATCTTCCTCAAGGAGAATATGGCATCGTATTCAGCTCTAAAGACGCATCTAACGCAGAATTGAAAATGCAACTTTTTGGCGTTTATTAGTCTTGGAGACAAGGGTATTATTTTTCCTTCGTCAAGCCTTTCTTATATGCGAATTTAAGATGGCTACAAACCTCATCAAACCACTTCCTTCTCATTCTGATGTTTCAAACCTAAGATATACTCTTGGTAAATTAGATGCCACTACTAAAGAAGTTATAAAAACCATAGAATGGGGAAAAGAACGAAGCCCAATGAATGTGGTTGCAGAATATGAAATTATATTGTCATCGGGAACATTATGTTTCATTAAGGACAAAGCCGATATTGGAAAGTTGTTGAAAGAATTAAATTTAGTAATTGCGAAATTTCAAAAATGATTTGCCATTATGTATATAATCAATAAAGCATCTAATAGAATTGAAAAAATAGAAAGCACAACATTCAAGAACTTGGGTTTTAAAGAACGTGAACATCTACAAGAGTGGATAGCTAATAACCCTTCTTGTTTAAATGAAGAACTATTGATAATTCAAAAAGAATTTGATGGTTTTAATGATACTTATGAACGGTTGGATTTGTTGGCAATAGATAAACAGGGCAACTTGGTCATCATTGAAAATAAATTAGACGACACAGGTCGTGATGTTACTTGGCAAGTACTTAAATACGCATCCTACTGTGCCACACTTAATGCAAGTCAAATTATTACAATTTTCTCTCAATACTTAACCAAAAATGGGAGTAATGAAAACGTTGAAGAAGTGTTGGAACGATTTTTAGAAACGGAAGATTTTAAAGAGCGTTTAAACATCGGCAACTCCCAACGGATAATGATGATAGCAGGCGAATTTAGAAAAGAAGTAACATCGTCGGTTATGTGGCTACTTAATTATGGATTACGCCTTCAGTGCTTCAAAGCCACACCTTACAAATTGCAGGAGCAGTTGTTTATGAATATGGAACAAATTATTCCAATCAAGGAAGCCGAAGATTTTGTAATTAGTATGGCAAATAAATCAAGGGAGGAAGTAGATGCCCAAGAGCAAAATAAAGAACGCCATAATTTGCGCCTGAAATTTTGGTCGTTGTATATCAAGGAAATGAACAAGGTTACAAGTTTATACCAAAATGTTAGTCCAAGCAGAGATAGTTGGATTGGAGGCGGTAGTGGTATGAGTTATATTGGTTACAATAGTGTTGCCACTCGTAATTATATACGGATTGAATTATACATTAACAGTGGAGTGAAAGATAATAACAAAGCAATCTTTGATTCGCTCTATGCAAAAAAGGATATTATAGAATCTGAATTTGGGCAACCACTTATTTGGGAAAGGCTTGATGGCAATGTAACTGCAAGAGTGAAGTTTGAATTAGATGCTGTAAGTATTTTCAAAGAAGAAGATTGGCAGAAAATGATTGCCTTTATGGTAAAGTTTGTACCAAAGTTTGAAGCAACATTTAAAAAGCCAATTCAAGAATTAAGTAGAAAGTAATTGTCCAAACAATCGTCCCTTTATTTGTACCCACAAAAACAGGGGGGGATATAGGCTATTCTACCTGAAATATTAACAAACCATTTATTTGGGGGAGGTTTATTTAAAAATCTAATTCAATCAAAATTTGGTTAGGAAATATTGCCCACACTTTACCTATAAAGTGGTCAGCTTCCATTTTTTTGAACACTTTAGAATTGTAGCAGCTATTTCTACTGATGTAGCCAATTTTTTGATTTTCTGCATTATATGCTGCTATTGCTTCAGCATCGTAAACATTATCCTTCTCCTTAATAATTATCAAATTATCTTGAAGTTTTGGCATTTCAAACTGGTGGTACTTCAGCCCGTGAATCGGCACGATCATAGATAGTCCTTTAAATTTTTATTAATTCCATTCTTACTATCAACCGCTTTCTTCTTTTCTGCTTCTCTTATAATGTAACCAGACTTTGGACGGGGTTTGGAGTCTTTCGAGCCTTTTGGTCTTCCAAGTGGAGTTCCTTGTGATTTGGTCCTTCTAAGTCCTTCTAATGTCCTTTCCCTAATTAATTCTCTCTCGAATTCTGCGAATGCACATAAGATTTGAAAATGTAGTTTACCTGAAGCAGTTGAAAAATCCAAGTTATCACTAATTGAAATAAATGCAACTCCTTTTTCAACGAGTTCTTTTACTTCTAAAATCAGTTCAGATGATGAACGGGCGTATCGGTCTAATTTGAAAACAACAATTGCGGAATATTCACCATTTCTCAATCTTTGTAGTAATGCTTGTTTTACTGGACGAGTCTTTCTTGTAGACTCAACCTCATTGAATAAATCATATTCTAATACCTTTGAATTAGCATATTCAATAAGTCTTAGTTCTTGATTCATTGTGTCTTGGGAATTAGTAGAAACCCTACTATATAAAGCGATTTTAGTTTTATTTATTACCATTTGAAAATGCAGTTTTTAATTCATTAAAGCCATTTATTGTATGTGCTGAAATTTTAAAAAAATGACCTAATGCATACAATCCAAATACTACTCCAGCTGCAATTCCAGCAATTTTAAAATATCTTAATACTACTTGATTGTCTAATAAACTTTCAAACCCCTTATAATGATTCCTTGCTTCCACTTGGATTAGTTTTAATGATGTAAGTATAAATACCAATAGAAAGGCAAATAGCACCTAAAGTCACCAACAAAGGAGTTATTCTAAATTTTGTTTTTTGACTTGAATTTATCATATCAAAGTCTATGTTAGATGGGTCAATCATTTATTGGATAAATTACTGTTATCAAATTAGGATTATCAGATTTTGGTAGTATAAAGTGGTATAAACATCTGCTTGTTTTACCATTGTAAAGTTTAAGATGTGTGAAGAAAGTTGGATTGAAACCTGAAATCAATAAATCCTCTTTATTGAATGTTTTAGATTCTCCAACTTGTATCATTTCACTTAAAAGGATGAAGTTCTTTTCTAAAGCCCTATCAACTGGAGCTTTAGCTTTTCTTAAATCTGAAGCGATTGAATTATGAAAATCCCTTCTATGCTTTGCAGAAGCAAATATTTGATTTTTTCGAGTGGGAATGAACTGCAAACCCGAATATGGACAAGTTTTAAGCATTGCTAAATATTTTAGTAAAGATAAAGATACTTTAGAAATAATGGAAATATTTTTTCCATTATCTTATTTTGTTAATATATTTGCCATCTTTAGTCTTATTTAAAAGTTTTATCAACTCAATGCTAACAAAAAATAATAATATCTCAATAGATGAGTTATCGTCAATATTCAAGTCACTTAAAACCGATGATGTTGTATCTGTATTGGAGTTGCTTCGCACTCCTTTATTAAAGCTTTCAGAAACTAATATCCCTAAACATCAGTTTTTCCAATGGAAAAAGGCAAAATACTTGGACTCACTATTTCCACCTCAAAACCAAAAAGTTGGTAAATCTGATAAAAAAGAAAAAGAGTGGACTATATTTTCAGTAATGCAGACGGTCATTCTTTCCTTTGTTAAAATTCTTTGGGAACGAAACCTTGAATCTAAAATAAAGGAGTTTGTAGATGAATATATGCTGGGGGATGATTTCGATAATCAGTTAAAAAGTTATTTGCAAGAAGATGGAGATATGTTGGAGAAAGTATTTAACAAGTCTAAATATGAAGACATACTTGGCTTTATGTATTATCAAAAAAAAGTAAATCCGCATTTGCCTTCAATGACGAACATTGAAGGACTAATATTTGCTTCGTTAAAACTTGATAGACCCTCTTCAATAATAATACACGAAAATAACACGATTGAGGTATTAGTAACTTCAAAATTAACTGATTTACTTGGTGTGTCACTTTACAATGACTTGCTTAAAAAGACATTTATAAGCATTTCAATTAGCCAAGTTGTAAACAATGTAATATATGGGAACAAGGATGAAACTACAATTGCAAAGCAAGAAACAGCAATAACTAAGTTACTTATAGCAGGTTATGACATAGCTACATTAAATGAATTGCTGAATAAAGGGAACGAATTGGAATATATTGAAGAGAAGTTGGATGCTAAAAGAAATATTGAAAAGGTTTTCCTTGACAATAGGAATGATGACCAAGACATCATACTTAAAATAAGAGGGGGTGAAAAAGTTTCACTTAGAAGAGTAATTATAAAAACAAAAGTATAAATATGAAACAAAAATTGCAGATGGCTTTGATGATTCCAAAGGATAATCAAGCACTTTATAAGTTATATGGTGTCGACTTCAGACGCATTAAAAATTTTAAATAAAGGCTTGGGAAAAAAGTACACACTTCAAGATGCTAAAATGATACGGGACTTCCTTACAATAATTGCAAGGAGTAGTGTTGAGAAGCGATTAAGAGGTAGGCTAAATTCAATTCTACCTGAGGATACGGATAATGAAAAAGATTATGATAATGAAAAAGATTAATGTAGTTATTTATATTAGGGTAAGCACTAAAAAGCAAGGGGATGGTTATAGTATTGAATACCAAAAACAAATGTGCGAATTATTATGCAAGAGAGAGGGTTATAATATTCTTGCAATATTTATAGACACATCTTCAGGGAAGAATTTTGATAGGACTGGATGGGAGAAAATGGAACAATTTATAAAAAGTAACAAGGGATTAGTAAATAAAGTTGTTTTTCTGAAATGGGATAGGTTTGCAAGAAACACAAGCGAAGCGTTAAATGTTGTTAAGGAACTAAGCAAAATGAATATTAGCCTTCATTGTGTAGAGCAAACTTTAGATTTGGAAAATCCTGATAATTTAGTTTTTTTAAGTTTATACCTTTCAATGGCTGAAGTAGAAAACATTAAAAATTCAATGAGGACAACTGAAGGAATGAGAACGGCTTCAAAAAAAGGGTGTTGGATGGGTACTATACCTTTAGGTTATGATAGAAAGTGGCTAAATGAAAATGGTGAAGAGGTCCCATTTAAAAAAAGAAAGAAGTCAAAAGATGATGCAAGAAGAGATGATGCAACTCTAAAACCTAATTCACAAGCACCTATTGTGATTGAAATTTATGAAAAATATTTAAATGGAGAATCAGCTGAGTCTTTGAGTAAGTATTTAAAACTCACCCATAAAATACATAAGCCAAAACAAGGTGTATTAGATATCTTAAAAAATGTATGCTATATCGGGAAAGTGTTAATAAAGGCTAATAAAAAAGAGGGGGTGCAAATTGTAGAAGGGCTTCACGAGCCTATAATATCTGAAGAAACTTTCCAAGAAGTACAAGAAAGGATTAGTGGTAAGCGTAGGAAACATATTCGTAAGGATAACAATGAAGAATTTCCATTAAAAGAAATTTTAAAATGTAGTGTTTGTGGACTTTCCTATACTGCAAGCATTACAACCAAATCTTATAATAGCAATACATATCCATATTACCATTGTACAAAAACGAAGGGACACGACCGATATGATGCAAATACAGTTCATAATGTATTTGGCAAATTATTAGATGAGTTAAAAGTCAATGAGGATGTCCAACGACTTTATAATAGAGTATTGGCAGATACAATAAATCACTATAATGGAGGGATTAATGCTAAAAAAAAGGAGATTGAGGCAGAAATACAAATAGTACAAAACCGTATTCTTAATACGGAAGATAGCATATCGTTGAACTCTACAAATAACAATCACCTAATAAGTATGCTTAATAGGTATAAAGAAGATGAAAACGAACTTATAAATAAACACGCTAATTTAAAAGCAGAGGCACAACCAAAAAATTCAGATATAGTGTACTTAATGGAACTATTTAAATCTTTAAACTCAATTTATAACGAGTCTGATTTCAGTACTAAGAAGCAATTGGTGCGTTCGATTTTCCCAAATCCAATATACTTTGAAAAAAATCATTTTCGAACTGAAGAGGTTAGCCCATTAGTTGATTTAATGATATTGAATTCCAATAAGTTACAACATCTTAAAATAGAAACGAGCCGCTTAAATAGCGGCCCGTCAATTAGTGCTCCCCTTACGCACCAAAGTTGCAGCTTCTGGGGAAACTAATTTGTTGAGTTTTAGCCTTAATTCAGGTGTAAAAGTAGTCACATTGACCCAAACACCCACTTTCTAGTTATACTTGGTATCAAATGGAATGAAGTAAAATTTTGTTTACTATTACTGAAAATCCAACTTACTTTGATCAGACCTAGGATGATGTTTTATTATCTTGGTGATGGTATAACTCTTATTGACGTACGTATTTATTAGATTATCAAATTGTTTACGAATCTCCATTATTACTTCTAAAGAATCTCCCATTCTAAAAGGTTTCCCATTCTTAATATCTTCAGCAAAAATTTGATCTTTTATTTTTGCATTAATTTTATTTCCAAGAAAATAAAAATCCCATTTCTTTTTTAATTCCCAATCCATACTTACAATATTTAATGTTGTATGTTCTTCAGAAACAATCTCATCTGATTGCAATTCACCTTCAGGTAGTCCAGTCATGTAATTAAAATCTTCCCTTGGAACATGGCTAATCTGACTCTCATCTTTATTAAGCAGATCAAATCCTGTAATATTTAAATCTGCATCTAATGACTCAAAAGTTGTTTTCAAAGGAGCCTGAACTGAAGGTCTTTCATAGATATTATATACAGACTTATCTATAATAGTTATATTTCCTTTGTTATTTTCAATTTTTACAGATCCATTGTCGAGAGTTTCAATTTTATTCGGTTTTTCACCTTTAAGAAATTGAGCGACACCAATTATACCACCCAAAATAGTAACAAGATTAGCTGCATACTCTACATTATCTTTTTTAAATAAATTACTTATTATATCTAAATTGGTTGAGGTGCTAATTATAAGGTCTAAAATGAAGCTACCAGGTTTAGGTGAGGCGTTAATTACAATTTCTACTTTCTTTAACTCGTCATATTCATTATTTACATTTTGAATTAATGAAACTAAATTAACAAACACATTAATAAATGTATTTGCTTCAATTTGATGAGAATTGCCATCAAATTTAATTTTCAATTCTTTTATATCTTTTATTGGCATAGTAATTTTATATCATATGGTCATTAAAATCTTCTTCAATATTTTCAATTTTTACAACATAGTCTGGGCTATTAATTTTACTATAAATTTGATCCCATACATTTAATAAAAATTCTAATGGCGCATTTCCCTTGTTTTTGAAACCTACAATATCATCATGAATTTCAACCTGAAACCCTAAAGTATCAAATTGATTAATGTAATCAGAATTTGTAAAAAAGCAAAAATACTTTAAACTTGATAATTTTTTTAATCTAATTATTGTTGGCTTATACCCAGATACTGAAACTATAAAATAGGTAACTTCTTGCTTATTCATGAAAATAAAATTTAAAAAACTTTTTAGTTAGTCAATTAATAAGAAATAATCTTAGTTTAATTGATTAAATACTTCGTCAAATTTATCAGACCAAAAACCATTGATAAATATATTTTCCTTATTTGGTCTGTGATTTTTTACCCATAAATCATAATTATTTTTTTCACTTTTACCAGAACAATATACAAATTTGCCTTCAGCATTTTTAATTACTTCCCAAATATGAGTGTCATGATCTCTTATTTTTACACCAACAACTATTATTCTTTCTGCATTAGAAATCAAATTTTTAAGTCTATCTCTTTGTTCATTTAAAAAATTTTGACCAGTCGTAGCTCTTTTCTGTGGTTCATAGTATGACATGACTGGAGGAATTGCGTCATTATTAATTCTCAAATTAAATTCATTGGGGTTAGATATTATTTTAATTTCACCATTTATTTCAACATTTAACCCTGCAAAACTAACTGCACCAGCCGCTCCACTTACTGATTCGCAAAACAAATGGCAACATCCATGTGGAAGATTAAATTCAATTTCATTGGATTTAGCTTGACCAATAGTTAAATTAAAGCCAGCATAAATAAAAGAAATCTCAAATAATCTTTCATAATTCAAAGTGGAAATTGCGAGTTGCTTTGGATGTTTCTTTAATAAGTTTGCAAATTTGATATATAAATTTGGACTCTGTGGCTGAAATCTAAAAAAATAAGCAGACATTGCTCTTTGTAATATAGAAATATCATGAGGTCTTTGAGAAGCTAATTTAATCATACCTTTTTCAAAATCATCATTGAAAACATCCACAAATTCATTTGGCAATGCTCCCCAACCTTTTGGATTAAATCTTCTTAATTCTAAAAATAAATTATTGCCTAAAGGAGGTGTACCAGTTTTATCTGAACCATAACTTGCTCCAGCGCCAAATAGAATAATATTTTTTGACATAAATTAAAATTTTAAATCTTATTAAATTAAATCTCCATACAAAGCTACTCAGTTAGTTACATGAATGGTTCGGTATTAATACCTAATTAATCAAATTAGATATTCACAATATGAGGAGTATCAACATCCTCTCAAAAGGCAATAAGTTGAATAAAAACTAGCAATTATACGCATGTTCCATGCAGAACTACTAGGTAAACAAAGTGATAGAATATTATATTTACAAAAATGACTATTGAAAACAATAATCATTTCATTTTATTCAATATAATTAATCACTATTCGTTAATTAAGTTGTTATTTTGATTTCTTCGAATGATTATGTTTATTCAAAGTACATGTTACAGCTTTAAAACCAAAATTATATGCAGTTGACCCACAAGTATTGCTTGCATTCATATTTAACACCATTTTATTTTGCCTTGGATTAAAAAATTCTACATATAAATCCCCATTACCATCAGCATTCCAAGAAGGCCAAGGTCCACCTACATGTGAAACTGCTGTCCAATTAATATTTGAATTCGAAGTATAAGTGAAGTCGTAAGTATTCCCTTGATAAGTACATATATCATTTTCATCTCCTGGTGAGTAATAAATCATAAGATTAGGATTAATATTTAGAACCTGAGGCGGTCCTGCAACCAAAACTTGATTACCTATTATTTCACTTGTATTATAAATAACCGAACATCCTGTTTTTGAGATTTCCAATTGTACATTTCCTTCACCATTTGATACCTTTGATATTGTTGGTGTACTAGTTGTTGGATTACTAATTGAAAAAACATTGCTAGGCGTAACCGACCAACTATAATTAGTAACCCAAGAAGGAACATTAGATACTTGAAAAGTAGAATTAGAACAAATAAATGGATTACTTGTAAAATTTAGAACAGGCTTTGGTCTAGTAATTGGAATTTCAAAAACTACATTATTATAAATCGCAGCACAAGAATTAATTGGTCGGATTTTAATTTTTTGTCCATCTCCTCCTTTGTCATTTGGAGTAATATTCACATTATTATTTCCAGAAATCCAAGTTGAACCATTTGACGTAGTTGAACCTAAAATCCAACCAGATGGTATTAAATAATCGTAATTTGAAATTGTTCCAAAACAATTTGCTGGTGAAGAAAGAAATGTACCATATTGAATATTAGAGAAATTAATATTAATAGCGGATACATCACATTGCTGTTGATTTATAGAAGTAATATTGGGTTGGATTGTGTTACAACTTGTTTGATAATATAAAGATTTAATTTTTGAAAAAGTAAAATCTTTATATGTACTATTATTTGAACTATTTTTATAGTTAATTCTGAATGTTTGTGAAACATTTTTATCATCAAAACTTCCATTGAAATAAAAACTTGTTATACCACTACCTGATGTAATATTATACGAATTCATAGTTACAGTAGGATTCCCAGAGTAAGAAACAACATTTGGTGTAGTACCCGCATAAACTTGATCTATTACCACAGAAAATTGATAAGGTGCAATTGGACATACTTCCGTTAATACTGAAGGAGTGATTAATTGTTGAGCATTACTTTTTACAAAAAATAAATGCAGAAAAATGAATGGTAGAATTTTGTATTTCATAGAATTGTATTAATTTAAATAGATTTGGAAACCGAGTTTTGCAGAAAAATCAGAATTTTTATAAAAGCTTTTTTGGTAATTATAATCTAGATTGTCATTTTTTAATCCAATTAAAAATTCTAGCCCAATATTTTTACTTATGAGATATGTTGGCCCAATGTAAATTGTTGAATATTTACCTTTACCTGTTTCGTTATTTTGTAACTTATGAGTTGTAAAACCATAAGCAACTTCTCCAATAAAATTCATTTTTTGATGCTGAGGATTTAAAAAATAATACCTGGAAAATAAACCCATTGATATAATTGTCTCTTTAGAAGATAAAACTTCTGTTAAAGCATTTTTTTCAGTTGCAGTATTGTTAGAATAAAATGGTGATATACCAATGACTAATCTATTGTTTATAAAATATCCCAAATTACCGCCAATATTGAAATTTTTATTATTTACTTCTTGATTATAGCTTAGATTAGAATTTGAGTTGTTTGTTAAAACTTTGTATTTGTAATTATTATTTGTAAAAAAACCTGAACCACCTACAAGCCATGTCCCTCTTATTACTTGTGCTTTGAGATTTAGAACTAAAATAAAGATTGTAACGAAAAGCATGAGTGATTTCTTCATAAAAAATATTTACATGTGTATTTAATACATGCAAAATCAAGAAAATACTCTAACTAAACAAGAGTACTTATACTGAATTTATTTATCCGTAAACTAAAATCTATTTGTGAAATATTCTAGAAAATCTATCTAAAAAGGTAGACATAAACATATCCTTTGATGTTTGTCTCAAATTAGAAGCGACAATCATATCAATTACGTTTTGTTGATTTTTTTTAAATGCTTCTAAAATTCTGATATATCTTACCTCAACTATACCAAGTCTCTTTGCAAATTCAATAAACTCCGATCTTCCATAATATCCATATGTAGAATAATATTCAGATTCATGGTCTTTATCGTATAAATCTAATGCTGTATCACGCTCACCAGGCGTGTGAATAATAGTGCTCATAAGATCATAAGAAGGTGATAATTCCATTTCACCTAAATCATTTCTTATTAACGAGAAGTTTTTTAAGTGGGCATCTCCATTAGAAAAAATATAATTAAATACAATTATTTTAAAAAAGTTTTCAATAGCTATCATGGATGCTGGTAGGTATCTTCTTATCAACTCCCCTATTTGGAGATAGCTTCCTTCATATTTATATGATTCCCCATGAGTTTCATTTGTTCTATTAGTAATCTGTGCAAAGTCCTCTTGTATGTATTTAGTCCCATCCTCCTTTACATCAAACCTCTTGGTGATATAAGCTGGAGTGCCGTCTTTGAAATAGATCAAACTATTATGTGCGGTCTTGATATTAAAAATTTGTGATGCAATTTGCATTGTCAGATGCTCATTCTCTGGTGCATCTTCCATCATTTCTAAATGGTCTGCAGTTGGTATTGGCTTGATAATATATTGACCATTGGTTTCACATAACTCAAGCTTATTGCCATTTAGTTTTAGTGAATATTTTAACTGCACTCCAGAAATAGACATTCTCTTTGAGTGTTCGTTATACATTGTCATATTTTCCGCCTTAGGCTTATCAAAATCTAATACAGTAGATACTCGTTTTCCATCAAATAGTTTCTTTCTACATGATAGGCAATATTCATTTTTCTCTATTTTTTTATAACATCCTAAACAATTCATCTTATAAAGGTTTAACTGTAATTGATCCTATATTATCCTCCTGTGCTGTTAACAATAATCTACCAAAATGATCATTCTCATCAATTTTTAACAATCTACATTGTATATTTTTATTGACACCCTCAGACAATAAACCATAGAAAAAGGCGAATAGCTTTTCAGATTGATGCTTTAGGATGCTCCTTGGTAGGGTTAAACTAATGGATGGGTTTTTATCATTTATCAAATATGTCTCATCATATTCAAAGGAATAGGTACCATCTAATTGCTTTTCCAAAATGCCGGCTAAAATGCCATTATTGTAGACTCCTGCTTTCATTAGTTCATTGATTTAATTTGAACTGATAATTCTAACCCAAGCACACACAATACCTTGTTTATTGTATTTATAGAGGGATTCCTTATGCTTAACTCAATTTCAGAAATAGACTTAAAAGTGATTCCTGCCATTTCAGCCACATCTTTCTGAGTTAAATTCAAATAATCCCTTCTTTCTTTTATGATTGTGCCAATTTGTTGGTTATTCATTGGAAATAAATTTCTAATTTGATTAAAATTAAAGAATTTTTTTAATAATAAATGTATTTTAAGAATTATATTTCTAATTTAATGAAATTATAAGCAAAAATTTTAGCTTTACCAGCAAACTAGAAATATATTTCTAATTTACCAATTCTCTTTGATAAATCTTGAAAGTTGCAAATGAAAATCCTTGAACTTCTCAGCATCTTGCTTCTCTTTGGCTTGACTAGAATAGAACAAGCAGAGTTTTAGTATCGCCAACACTTCCTTTTGGTGATATATTTCCCTTAAGTCTGGTGTCTTCGTATGTTTTTTAGGCAATTTCATATAAAAATGAGGTGATTTTGAAAAATTAAAATTATTTGTAATTTTCTCAAGTCATTCTTGTACTTTACCTTTAATTACTTGTTAAATACAACTTATAAAATATGCAAAATATTCACCACGGTAAGAACATTAAAAAAGTTCGTGAAATTATAGGAATGAAGCAAGAAACACTTGCAACAAAGCTTGATATGACTCAACAGGCAATAAGTCAACTTGAACAAAAAGAAATTGTTGATCAAGCATTTCTTAAAGATGTAGCCAAGGCAATGAATGTATCTAGAGATATTATTGAAAGAATGACTGAGGATGCTGCCAATAACTTTATTAATACATTCAATGACACTAGCGCATTTAACTATCAGTGCAACTTCAATCCACTAGAGAAATACATAGAGGTAGTTGAAGAAAATAAGAAACTTTACGTAGAGCTTCTTAAATCTGAGAAGGAGAAGTTTGCAATACTACAGGAGAAACACTTAAATAAGTAAAATAATCAGTATTTATACTTATGTTTTGTCATTTTTATATGAGTATAATTGCTAAAAATTATACAATATGAAAAATCTAATGCCCCTTTATGAAGGAAAATTAATGGTTAAAAACTACCTTGATAATAAATCAAAGGTGTTTACAGGTGAAATCACATTACCCAATACTGAAACATATGATTCAGAAGCATTTGTTGAGCTTCTAAAACAACCTGATTGCGTAAAAATTAGAATACACTACGGTATGAATGAAGATAAGGTGATATGCGCCATTTTTGTAGGAGTAGATTCTAATGGTAACGAAATTACTATTAAAAATAATGGCATTATTGCAAATGCAGGAGCTGATGATGAATATGTAATAGAATTAAGTACAAAGTGTCCTCCAATTTGTTCGGATGAAACTGATCAAAGTGTAAAGAAATTAATTTGAATTTAAATCAAGTCTTTTTAATAGTTCAAATAGGACTTATTGCATCTATAATAGGTCTCACAAAATATTACTCTGGCGAGAGGTCATATAAATTACTATATTTTTATGTGACAATGAGTTATTTAACTGAAGTGATTACAAATAGACTAATTTATACAAATCATACTCTAAGTTCGATAACTATTGCAAAATTCTATATGTTGTTTGAATATATAATTCTAATAGCATTATTGGAAAAAATATCAAAATCAAATAGCTACATTAAAATTTTAACAATTATTGGTGTGGCTATTTGGTTAATTGAAAATATATTTATTGTTAAAGTGGAAGAATCTGAAAAATATTTCAATGTAATTGCATCCATTATACTCTTTGTAATATCAATTTATTCACTTACGACTAATTTAAATAAGAATTACAAGACATTTTTTAAGGAAGCAGATATAATAATTATAATAACTATATTGTTCAATATTACATTTAGAATCGTGTTTGAATTTTTATATTATAATTATGAAGACAATATAGCTATCATGCAATCAATAAGTAGAATTTACATATTAGTGAATTTTATAACAAATATTTCATTCATCTACTGCTTAACATGTATCAAGAACACGAAGAAACTTATATCATCATTTTAATAATAGCATTAGGTGTTTTATTTATATTTATAGTATTTTGCTATTTGATTTATAAACAATTTCAAAAAAATAGAAAATTATTTATTGAAAAGCTAAATGCAGAATATATTGGTAAAGGAGAAGAAAGAAGACGAATTTCAAAAGACCTTCATGATGAATTTGGAGCATTATTATCTACAACTAAAATGTATCTATCTACATTAAACAAAGAAAATCTAGATACTGGCACTTTAAAGAAAACAATAAATTCCGTCAGTGAGGGATTAAATACATTGCATAAAATAACAAATGATATATATCCAGGTGCATTAAACAAAAACAATTTAAATAATGCCATAAAAGATATGATTCATGAAAATTGTATTGCTGAAGGTATTAAAACAACAACTAATGTTGACGATGTAGAATTAGACACCTTATTTGATCAAAAGGCGAAAGCTCAAATTTATTGGATATTAAAGGAAATTATAATTAATACTATAAAACATTCTAAATCCGAGACACTTGTCATATTATTCTCAAATGTTAAAAAAAATCTTATCATAAAAACAAAAGATGATGGTATTGGTATTTCAATTGATATTGAAGCAAATAAAAGAAATGGAATCACTAATATTACAAATAGAGTCGAAATATTAGGTGGCAGTATTGAACTACTAAATAAAAGTAATAAAGGTGTTGAGTATTTAATCAAAATTCCAACTATGTATGGCAAAGAAAATTAAAATTATCATAGCAGAAGACCATGTATTATATAGAGATGGACTAAAAACCATGCTCAGCTGTCATAATGACTTAGATATTATAGCAGAAGCCGAGAACGGAAGCATATTAATAAAGTTATTTGAATTTCATAAGCCTGATATAGTACTTATGGACATTAATATGCCAATTTTAAACGGAATTGAAGCAACTAAATTTATTACAGCACACTTTGATGAAACTAAGGTTATTGCAATAACGATGAATGATGAAAAAAGCTCTATCATGGATATGATGGATGCTGGGGCAAATGGATATGTCTTAAAGAGCGAAGACAAAGAAGAAATAATTAAAGCAATTAATACTGTTATGAACGGAGACGATTATTATAGTAAAAATGTTGAAAATAGTATTATAAATTTGATTCATTCCAAGAAGTCGTCAGACGACCATAAGAAATCAATCTATTTCAACGAAAAAGAAATACAACTTATAAACCACTTATGCGAGGAATTAAACTCAGATGAAATAGCTAAAACTATGTTCTTGAGTAAAAAGACAATCGATGGTCTAAGATTGAAAATAAAAAGTGAGCTAAATGTCAGAAACTCTATTGGCATTGTAAAATACGCTATAAAATATGGCTTATATAAAGTTTGATTTAAAATAGAAGATTACAATTTTACTTAAAAGTGTTTTTAACGAAAGTCATTTTGTGATTTATAAGAATGGTATATAACATATAATTGATTTAAACAAACTGGCCATATAATAAAACTTGGATAAGTATTCAAATTTCTCTAATTTATATATTTTAAAATTGAAATTAAAAATCAGTATTAGTACTGAATTTTTTATTTAAAATAGTGTTTACTATTGTAAGTATAAAATATGAAATTAATCTAAGCAAGAATTGATTTTATTAATTGCATAAGAAAAATTGAAAGTATGATTAACTAACGATTAAAGATATTATCATATACATGCTATGAATTTGAGTATTATTTATCAATGATGTTTTTATTTTAAATATTTTTTTGAGTTGCGAAATTTTAAAAGTGTTGAAGAACTAAAATAGGGTGCATCATTTAGCCATGGTCGCCCAGTTGGTTTTTCAATTTTAATGGTTACCAAAATATGGATATATGAAAAGAGTCCAAATGGGTCTGGTTCACAGTGTTTATATTTTAGCAGTAGTTCTTTTTTTTATTGTTTCTCTCAGTTCTTGTAATATGACAGGAAATGTTGTTTTAAATGGGAAAGATCTGATTATTGGGAAGATGAAGAGTTTGCATGTACCTACTGGAATTAGTCTAAAATCGGATACAAACAATTTGGAGGTAGAAAAAATAAAGGTTGATACAACAGATAATATTGAATTAACAGGCGATTTTAGATACGATAACCTGTTTAAATAAGAGTTTGATATATCAAAAGGGTTATTCAGTTCCCCTAACTGTGGCCACGGTTAAATAATTGGACGTTGGTAGCTAACGACACTACTTCGGGACCATTCTTACCGATAACGATTTAATCGATGGGTCTTTCAGAAAAGAAAGCAAAAAATCCGCCGAAAATTTTACCTCATGGCGATAGACAGGGGTTATAATTTTAATATAAATTTTTATGAAAAAAATAACATTGAATCAAATGGAAATGGTTGAAGGTGGTGTATTCTGGGGTACTGGACAAACAAAAGATTGTTCATTATATAATGCCGGAGTTTCAGACGATTGTTTAGTATGTAATCAAACTTATTATTTTTGGATACCAGCCGGATCACCAACTAATTGCAAATGGGTTAGTGCTGCGTTTGCTTAAAAATATAAAATAATAACCCCTTTCTATGTTTCAACTATTTGGGAAGGGGTTATTTAAAAACAATATATGATAAATAAAATATTATTATTTATACTAGTAATTATTTTTTGTAATAATAGTAGTGGGCAGAATAAAATTATATCAGGAATAGTATTTAATAAAAATGATCGAAATGCCATACCATATGCAATTATACATTCCACTAAGTCTAATATATTTTATAATACTGATGAAAATGGGAAATTTAAAATTGATATTCCAATAAATGATACAATTATATTTTCCTGTATTGGGTTTGAAAACCTTACATTAAGTAGTTTTAGTTTAATAGATTCGATTTATTTAAACGAAAAGATAAATCAACTTGAGGATGTAATTGTTTCAAAGTCATTGCCATTAGAAATAGGTATTCTTGAAAATAAAAAAACAAGATCATTTCTAGGAGAGTCATTAAACGATAGTTATGAAGCAGTAACTCTTCTTAAAGTTCCTGAAAAAATTAAGCAATATAAGATTTCATTGATTAAATTTTATCAACAAAATTATTCACCTGGTATGATTTTAAGACTTCATATCTATGCATTAGATGAGAATAATTTACCAAGCCAGGAGCTTTTAAAAAAACAAATTATTATTTCTAAAGAAAATTTCAAAAATCACAGTCTTGAAATTGACGTGAAAGATCAGAATATAATTTTAGACAAACTTTCTTTTTTTGTAGGTATACAATTTATTAATGACAAAAAAAACACATTAGAAGTCGATTACCGTAATGATATAGGTATAGGCGAAACCAATCGATTAAAAAATATATTAACATACAGAAGAAATAGGGGATTTAATTATAAGTGGTATGTTGAATATGAAAAGGGAGTCTTATTTCCAG
>Ga0114962_10000605_pt1 | contig 31823 bp, 32 predicted proteins | sample C_130820_MF_Meta_FD_87017 | JGI IMG/M metagenome (GOLD analysis project Ga0114962, IMG submission 87017) | Freshwater microbial communities from Lake Croche, Canada to study carbon cycling - C_130820_MF_MetaG | ecosystem: Environmental > Aquatic > Freshwater > Lake | place: Lake Croche, Canada...
GATGGTTAAAATCAGAACGGTTTTTCACCGGAAACAGTAATCCCCATTGATCGGGCCGTTCCAGCAATCATACTCATTGCTGCTTCAATTGTAAAACAATTTAAGTCTGGCATCTTTGTCTCAGCGATTACTCGAACTTGATCCCAAGAAACTGAACCTACCTTTTTCAAGTTAGGTTGAGCTGATCCAGATTTAACTTTCGCAGCTTCCAATAATAATATGGGTGCTGGAGGAGTTTTTACAACGAATTCAAACGATTTATCCGCGAAATAGGTAATTAGGACTGGCAATACTACGCCAGGTTTATCTTGGGTTCTAGCATTAAATTGCTTACAGAATTCCATGATATTTAATCCTTTCGAACCTAAAGCAGGACCGATGGGCGGTGAAGGATTGGCTTGGCCACCTTTGCATTGAAGCTTAACGTAACCAGCTATTTCTTTTGCCATATTAAAACATCGTTTATTAAGTGAATTGGTGGAGTTTCTCTGCCAATAAGGGTGGAAGCTTCCTTATCTGATATGCTCCGTTTGACTTTCCAGCGTAACAAACCTTTCAGTCTATTCCATTTTCCCAATTTGGTTGAAATAGAATCCCGCTTTTAAACGGACTGCAAAATTAGGTGATATTATTTTAAAAACCAAATCTTCTTTAAAAAGATTGTTTCTAAGATAGAATTAAGAAACTGTTGAATGCTTGAATATCATTTCGCGAAAATCGCCAAAGCCATGTTTGATGGATTTTTCAATACTATAATTATTTTCAAGTAATAATGTTTCTATTTCATCAATTGATGCTGAATTGACGTACATATCATTGTTATGACTTTCTAATTGAATACGATCAATTAGACAATTTTTTAAAGGGAATAAACCTTTAAGACATTTAAATTCGTGGCCTTCGGTATCTATTTTTAATAAATCTATTTTCTTTAAACCCTTATCTAAAATAAATTCACTTAAGGATATTGTCTCTACTTGTATGGTTTTGCTGATTATTTCTTGAGGTTTAATACCAAGTACCTTTGTTTTTGTAACTAAATAACTACTATTGTAGTTAATTTCCTCCAATGTGGATGTCAGGTTTATTTTGTTAATGTGAAAGGATTGAGTACCCTTCTTTTCTGAGACACCTGAGTTGATTATTTGAACATTACCTTGGTGATTGTATTTTTTTAAAAGAAAATTAAACAATTCAGGATTTGGTTCAAAAGAAATGATAGACGAAGTAGGTCTTATTGATATAAAAAAGTCAATACTTTGCCCTTTATTTGCACCTATATCAAGTATAAAAGGTTTTTGAGGAAGAAAAGAATGTAATGCTTTTCTTAATTTTGGATAAAAAAATATTTTTTCATTTATTTCGATTAGAAAGGCTACTATTTTTATCCTAAGCATATTGATGGTATTTAAATAGCATCGTAAATATGTTTAGATTTTTATCACATGTTATTTTTCTACTTGAGAATAATTTAATTCCAATGGGGTATTTCTTCCGAAGATTTTCACCATTACATGTAGTTTTTTGCTATTGTCATGAATTTCTTCCACTGTTCCTTCGAATGAAGCAAATGGACCATCTATTACTCGGACAATTTCGCCTTTGATAAAAGTTACAGACTCTAATTCTTCAACTGCTGCTGAGTCATCTACTTTACCTAAAATTCGATTTACTTCGGTTTGACTTAAAGGCATTGGTTTTTTAACCATTACTTTTACCTTTTTAGTTTTACCACCTTCAATCTTAGTTTCTTCTTGTTCTTCGTTGGTTGTTTGTAAAAATCCAATGACACCGGGTGTTGATGTCAAAATATGACTTACTTCGCCAGCTAAATCGGCTTCAACCAAGATGTAACCTGGAAATAGGTTTTTTTCACGAATAACTTTTTTCCCTTTACGGATTTCGTAAATTTTTTCGGTCGGAATCAATATTTGAGGAACAGAATCTAATACTCCTTGACGAGTTAGTTCGTTCTCCATATACGTTTTTATTTTCTTCTCTTGTCCTGAAATTGCTCTCAAAACATACCATTTAGTATCTGCCATGGGAATTTGATCTTTTATGGATCGGGGCTTAAAGCCAGTTGTTAAAATGAACTATAAAATAAATCCAATCCTGATTTGAAGGCTAAATCAATAAGTCCTACCAATAAGGCAAAGATTAAGGACGCTACCAATACTAAAACTGAACTTGATTGAAGTTCAGAGAATTTTGGCCAAGTTACGTTTTCAGTAACTTCCACCCATGATTCTCTAATTAATGAAGTAAAATTGCTCATATTTTCACCGAATTTGACGGTTTTTAAAATTTACCAAGCACGGGCACAAGGATTCGAACCCTGACCAAAGGTTTTGGAGACCTGCATACTACCGTTATACTATGCCCGTATAAAGGATTGCAAATTTAGGTAAATTTTCAGAATTTGCAAACCTCTATTGATTTTTATCTTATTACCACTGCGAATAATTTGTAGGCACTAAAAATCTTCTAATTGTTTTTGAATGGCTATTACTGTATTTTGGGTCTGTTGAAATTCTTTTCCAATCTGCATCAGCTGAAAATTTGGCCCAATTGGCATCCCTTTCTTCCATGTTGGAGAAACCAACCATATATGTTAAACTTGGAGCAAATTCTCCTGCCAATACTTCACCAAAGAATGTTCTGTGTAAACCAACATTGTCAAATATTTTCAACTCTTCTTCATTGAACATGGCAATTTTACGTTTCAATGCATCTTCATTGAATGATTCATACGTTCTCCATTCGTAGATTCTTTCTGGATTACTTTTGGGAATAATCAATTTGGGACTTTCTTTAAAGGCTTTTGCTAATGTGGTTGACATTTTATCAAATAATGGTTTATCTAAACCAACAGCATCAAAATAGTTTTTACTTGCTGTTTGATAGGTCATATCATTTTCTAAAGCCGCTTTATATCCTTCATATGAGACTAGACTAGAAAATGGTATGGCAACAACTAAAACGATTGGTTCTGGCTTGCCTAGGTCTTTGAATACTCCAATTTTTGATACTCCGTATTTGTTCAATGCAGGTATTAAAGCTTTGGACAGATAGTTCTCTAATAAATTGACATTGCCTCTGAATTTCATTTCATAGGTTCTTATTTCATAATATTCTTGACTAAATGCCGAAATCATTGTAGTCAATACAATTACTAAGGTTAATACGATTTTTTTCATAGGTTTTTTTTAGTTTAGATAGAATAAAAAAAGAGCGATTAAAATCGCTCTTTTTAATAAGAATAAGTAATAAAAACTTAGTCTAAGATTTCTGTTACCTGTCCAGCACCTACAGTACGTCCACCTTCACGAATCGCAAAACGTAAACCTTTATCCATAGCTACAGGGCTCAATAAAGTAACGTCAATTGTTAAGTTATCACCTGGCATACACATTTCTACTCCTGCTGGCAACATGATTTCTCCTGTTACGTCTGTTGTACGGAAATAGAATTGTGGACGATATTTATTAAAGAATGGAGTATGACGTCCACCTTCTTCTTTCGACAAGATATAAACCTCTGCTTTGAATTTAGTGTGAGGCTTTACTGAACCTGGCTTACAGATTACCATACCACGACGGATATCAGTTTTCTCTATACCACGTAACAATAAACCTACGTTATCACCTGCTTCACCACGATCTAAGATCTTACGGAACATCTCAACACCAGTTACTACTGATTTCAAGTTTTCAGCTCCCATACCCAAGATATCTACAGTCTCACCAGAGTTGATAATACCAGTTTCAATACGGCCTGTTGCTACAGTACCACGACCTGTGATCGAGAATACGTCTTCAACCGGCATCAAGAAAGGCTTGTCAGTTGCACGAGCAGGAAGTGGAATCCAGTTATCTACTGCATCCATCAACTCGTCAATTTTACCAACCCATTTCGCATCACCGTTTAATCCACCTAATGCAGAACCTTGAATTACAGGAATGTTATCTCCGTCGAAGTTGTAGAATGACAACAACTCACGGATTTCCATTTCTACTAATTCTAATAATTCTGGATCATCAACTAAATCGACTTTGTTCATGAAAACAACCAATTGAGGTACACCTACCTGGCGAGCCAAAAGGATGTGCTCACGAGTTTGTGGCATTGGTCCGTCAGTTGCAGCTACTACGATGATAGCGCCGTCCATTTGAGCAGCACCAGTAACCATGTTTTTCACGTAGTCAGCGTGACCTGGACAGTCAACGTGCGCATAGTGACGGTTTAGTGTTGAATACTCAACGTGAGCAGTGTTGATGGTGATACCACGCTCTTTCTCTTCTGGAGCTGAGTCAATTGAAGAGAAATCTTTCTTCTCTGCTAGACCTTTTTCAGAAAGAACTTTTGTGATAGCAGCAGTCAATGTAGTTTTACCGTGGTCAACGTGGCCAATAGTACCAATGTTTACGTGGGGTTTACTTCGGTCAAAATTTTCTTTTGCCATGATTATTTAGTTCTTAATTATGTATAAAAAGTTTCAAATGTACTTGCTTATTAATTCTGCTAGTATTTAGAGCCTTTGAGCAGGATTGAACTGCCGACCTCTTCCTTACCAAGGAAGTGCTCTACCACTGAGCTACAAAGGCTTTTACCTTTCGGCTACTAACATTGTTTAAGTGTTCTCAATAAAAATAATCTTGAAGAGTAATCTTCGCTAATTAATCTCTTGAGCGGGAGACGGGGCTCGAACCCGCCACCTATAGCTTGGAAGGCTATCGCTCTACCAAATGAGCTACTCCCGCTTAAACTTTGTTGGTAGAAAAAATTAATTTTCCTTTATTTGAATTGTGGGGACAGATGGATTCGAACCACCGTAGGCATTCACCAGCAGATTTACAGTCTGCCCCATTTGGCCGCTCTGGTATATCCCCTCATTCTTAGATCAACGTAACTTTTCGCTGAAATAGTTCGCAAAAGTAGCTCAAATTTTTATTTCTACAAAGCCTTAAGCTAAAATTTTTAAATAATTTTTATAATAATTTTATTCCAAAACTGAAACCAGTCATTTTAGGTCCATGATTCACATCAAAAACGGGACTTAAATCATAATTTAAAAAGAAATCAGGGAAATTTTTAAGTGCAATTTCTGCTTTTATTCCGTATCTAAACGAGTTTATATTGAAATTATTAGAATTTTTGTTCAAATTTTCATTTTTCTCCTCTATCGTTTTTGTCCAACTATCAATTCGATAAGCAACATAGCCGCCTAATCCGATCATTTGAATCGTTGAATTTTTTGAGAACGACAAATACGGTATGAATGGAACGCTTAAATAACTGATACCTAATTTATTTTTGGCATATTTAATTTCATTTTGACTAGCATCGAATTGCTGTTGAAAAATAGTCATGCCATTTCTGTTTTCTATGATTCGATTATGGTCAAATATGAAGTTATACCACTCAATACCTAATCCGTAGCCCAATTTTAAGGCACTTTTTTTATATCGCGCTAAAGTTGCTGATCTCGCTATTTCTAAATAGACATATCTCGAACTCAATGGCTTGATATTGGCATCGGTCCCCATTATTGTTGGAGGAAAAATAGCTGTTTGAATGGGTGGAATATCTTTGGTTAATCCGTTTAGGCCTAAATATAAATTAAGTCCATTCCGATTATATAAATTCAAATTTTTCTCTTTTGGATGAACCTTACTTGTATCTTGTCCCCATATTACTTTGGTTTCGCTTCCATCTGCTTCTTTTACTAATACGCCATTCCAATCTACATGCACTTCATCTTTCCCATCTACCACATGCACACCATTAAAGCCAACTTTAATTTGTTCTTTTGCTTTTACTGATTTTTCATTGGTGTTACGGTGAAGTTCTGCAACTGATTCTGGAATTTCATTGTTTTTTACCATAGCGATTTCCACTTTTTGATTTCCTATCTGTAGTTTGATTGCTTGATTTGAACCTTCATCTGCTTTGATTAATGTTCTAACTTTTTGCCAAAGACTATCGCTTAGGCTGATTCCCTTTTTTTGAAATTCTTTTTCTATGGCCTCTCTCAGAGAAATTTTCCCCTCTGTATTTTTCCCGATGATACGCTGATCGCGCTGGTCGATTTTTAAATATAGGCTATCTTGATTGCTTTTGGCAATTAGGCTATTGCCTATTAACAGAAGTAGGACGAATAAGGTATTTTTCATGATTTATTGAAATGTTTGTTTTAATTTTTCTTCAGTACGATAATAGGTATTGGCTACTTGGTGAACACTACTTGTGAGATTATTGGAAGTTTCTTCCATGTTATTTTCACCTTTCAGCATGTTTTTTAGTTGCGTAATTATTTTGAACAAAGATTTTTTCTTTTTTTCTGTTGTTTTCACTTCGCTTAACATTTCCTTTAGATTACTAGTCGGTAGTGGATCAATGGAAATTTTCATCCAAACTTCCTCTGATGGTTCTTGTGCAGTTTGACTATCTAGGATTTCCTTCCTTTGTTCCAAGGGTGAAGTATTTTGGCTAATTTCTATGTGTTCCCTTACTAGGATCCTATTTTCGATTTGCCTTTCTGCTTTCGTATGTATTTGTATATTTCTTGATACCTGTTTTTCTTGTTTTCGCTTTACCAAAAGGTTTTCATCACTAACCAATCGTCTTTTTTCTGTTCTTTTCTCGGGTATTTTTGTGATTACCCTTGAAGGTATTTCAGTCGTTTGATTGAATTTATAAATCCAATTTAATCCAATTGCTATTGCGAATAGGGCTGCAACCCAAGTCCAATAATGGGCGTATGGATTTTTTGAAATAATTGCTATTTTAACTTTTTCTTCACTGGATAATTTTTTGTCCAGTTTAGACCATAGCTCATCTGATGGCTGAACAGTTTTCTCCTGGATTTTTTTCTTCCAGTTTTCTTCTATTTTATCCCACGAATCATTTGATTGATTTTTCATATTTGTGAGTTCTTAATTTTAGATTGGAGGATTACCCTCGCTCTTGATAATTGCGATTTAGAAGTACCTTCAGAAATTCCTAGTAAATCGGCAATTTCTTTGTGCGAATATCCTTCAATGGCATATAAATTAAATACTGTTCTATAGCCTATTGGCATGTCATTAATTAGTTCTTCTATTTCTTCAACTTGTAAGTTCATTAATGCATTTTCAGGAATGGATAGGTCCCAAGTTTCTTCTATATCAATTGTTTTATAAAGGTTATTTTTACGAATTTTCATCAAAGCTTCATTTGTTATTATTCGTCGGATCCACCCTTCAAAACTTCCTTGTCCTTGAAATGCATCTATTTTAGTATAAACCTTCATAAATCCTTCCATTAGGGTGTCTTCCGCATCAGTACTATTTCCTAAATATCTTTTACAAACAGCCATCATTTTTCCTGCATATAATTGATAAATAGCATATTGAGCTGACCTTTCTTGGTTTTTGCATCCCAAAATTAGTCTGGACTCGCTCGAATATTTATGAAAAAGTTTTGTCAATGAGTTAATTAATAATACAGACCTTAAAGATGTATTTCTTGCTTAAATGGTTGCTTGCATTTGAAAAGAAAATCAAATTTACGTTCTTTACAAGGTTTTTATTTCTTTTTTATGTCAAATTCAGCTCCAATTGGAATTTTCGATAGTGGTATTGGTGGTTTGACCCACGCACATGCTTTAACAAGTTTAATGCCTAAGGAAGCTATTATTTATTTTGGAGATACTGCTCATTTGCCATATGGCGATAAATCCGCGATAGCCATTCAATCTTATGCAGTTAAGATTTGTCATTTGCTGTTGGAAAAAAAATGTAAACTTATTCTAATTGCTTGTAATTCTGCCTCAGCTGCAGCTTACGATTTAGTTAAGGCCTACGTGGGCTCCAAAGCTATTGTAGTCAATGTCATCGATCCTGTGATTGATAATTTGGGAGAAAATTGGCAAAACAAAACAGTTGGGTTGATTGGTACCAAACAAACAATCAACAGTGGTATTTATGAAAAGAAAGCTAACCTTCTAAATAAGAACATCAAGATTCAATCTTTGGCTACTCCCTTGTTAGCTCCCATGATTGAAGAAGGTTTTTTTAACAATCGTATTTCAGAGCATATCATTAAGGAATATTTGGATCAAAATGTATTAGCAGAAATTGATGGATTAATTTTAGGCTGTACACATTATCCCTTGATAAAGAAGCAGATTGAAGCTTATTATAAGGGAAGTATTCCTATCATAGACACGTCTATCATAGTTGCTGAATATATTCAAGAGTTATTGCAAAGGGAAGAAATGTTACATACATCCACTGAAAGGGGGTCTCAACAATTTTTTGTTTCGGACTTTACAGAATCCTTCGAGAAAGCTACTCAAATCTTTTATGGAGAAGCAATTAAATTAACACAATATTCTATTTGGGATTAATTTTTATTACCCAATAAATTGGCAACTCTTGATTTGAGTTGTAATTTGAACAATTTTTCTGCGTGTTCTTTTTTACTTTGTTTGAACCAAAGATATGCGATAGCAGCTACTAAAAGATAGGGCGCACTTAATAAATATAAAATTCCTACATTCAACCCCGTGGCAATGTTACTTCGTCCATTTGAGATTGAACTTTCAATGGTTGTTCTACACATGGCACATTGACCAAAGGAATCAATGCAAACGAATGTTAGAATTACGATTAAAAGTAGGGTGGATTTTCTAAGCATAATAAGGGGAAATTAATAAATAGACTATTACGCCGGTAACTGATACATAGAGCCAAATAGGGAAGGCCCATTTAACTGCTTTTTTGTGTGCAGGTATATCGTTTACTAAGGCAAAGTAGATGGCTTTTAATACCAATCTAACCACTCCAATGGATAATACAATGTGGGTAATCAAGAAAAAATAATAGATAGATTTAATGATTCCTTCACCGCCAAACTTGGTAGAAGGGTTTGATATATGGTATAAAATATAAAGAATCAAAAATGCTCCACCTTGAACAAAAGATAGACCCATGAATTTACGGTGCCATTGGATATTGTTATTTTTGATGGCAATGAATCCGAGTACCAAACAGATAGAAGTAGTGGTATTTAGCAGAGCTATGATGTGTGGGATAATTTTTGTCCAATCACCTAAAGCAATCTGTATTTGAAGCCCAATTAATACGGCAACGGCCACAGGAATAGCAATGGACAAGACATTTACTAATTGATCGTTTTTACTTGATTTTTCTAACTTAAATGAACTCATTTTATTTTTCGCTTTGGTAAATTTTTTGAAGAACTTTTATTTCCACAATTAGGCGATCTACTTCTTTTCTATCCGTTCCATCATAAAAACCACGAATAACGCCTTCTTTATCTACTAACACTAAACGTTCAGAATGAATAAATGTTTCGTCGGGGTTTTTAATAGCTTGGTCATATTCTGAAGCATCAGCCAATGGAACATGAAATCCTTTTAAAATTAACTGATAAATATCTTTTTTCTCTCCCGTTAAGAAATGCCAATTTTTATTGGGTGTGTCAAATTGGGCAGAATATGATTTTAAAATGGAGGGTTGATCAAATTTGGGATCTACAGAAATAGAAATGAAATGTATATTGGAATCATTGGTAAAAGCATCCGCCACTCGATTCACTTGTGAATTCAATTTTGGGCAAATGGTGGTACATCTGGTAAAAAAGAAATTAGCTACTACTATTTTATTTTTTAATTGATTAGATGAGAATTTTTCTCCATTTTGATTGGTGAGAAAAAAGGGGGGAATTGTTTGGAAAACAGTATCCATTTTTGATTCATTCCAATTAGGATGAGGTCTTTCTTTCATCAAAATTTCACCTGTTGTAGAATCAATGGCAGGAATGTATCTAGGAAGGATAAAGTGATTTTCTCCGAAAGTATTGAGGCCTAGATAAATAAAAACAGGCACTATTAATACGAGTAATAAAATGCCTGCTTTTTTCATTGTATAATTTTTGTATGTTTTTAATTAATATAAATGGCCGCCTTCGTAAATCAATGCTATTAACAACCAAACAACAAACACTACCGGAATTAATACCATCCAGATTAAGGTTTTTACTTCGTGTTTTAAGTGCATAAATTCTCCAACAATATAGAACGCTTTGACAATGGTCATTCCGCAGAATATCGCAACTCGAAGTGTGCTTGCGGGCATTGTAAAAGCAATAATGAATTCGATTGCTGTAAGAATTAATAATATCCAAAATGTTTTCCATATAGCGCCTGTTTGTGCTGCAGGGATTTCTTTTTCAGAGCTATCGTGTGAGGTTACGTGCGAAGCCATAATATATATCAATTAAATATTAAACAAGATAAAAGAAGGTGAATACGAATACCCAAACTAAATCAACAAAGTGCCAGTACAAACCAACCTTTTCAACCATTTCGTAATGTCCTCTTCTTTGATAAACGCCTGTAGCTGCATTAAAAAATATCAAGATATTTAAGATTACTCCTGAAAATACGTGAGTTCCATGGAAACCTGTGATAAAGAAAAACAAATCAGCGAAAGCAGGTGGACCATAAGGGTTTCTAACAAGGTTAGCCCCTTCTATAGGTTGAATGACGCCATCTATTAGTTGTTTGGCAGCTAATGATAAATCTTCTGGACCGTGAATAAAGTGTGTCCATTCCCAAGCTTGAGATCCTAAGAAAGTAAATCCTCCAACGATAGTCCATAGCATCCATTTTTCAACATCTTTTCTATCGCCTCTGTGACCAGCTTCTACAGCTAAAACCATAGTAACGGACGATGCAATTAAAATGAAAGTCATGATTCCTACAAATACCAATGGCAATGACATCCCGTGTAAAAATGGAACTGCTTCAAATACTTTTTCAGGGATTGGCCAATGGGTCGTTGAGAAGTAAAATGTTTGTGGAGTTCCTTCCCAAGCTGGTTGACTAAAACGGATCATACCGTACGTGATCAATAATGCTGAGAAAGTGAAGGTATCAGAAAGTAGGAAAAACCACATCATTAGTTTTCCGTAACTTGATTTCAATGGTTCTGATCCACCAATCCAAGATAAATTTTCTGGTACAGCAGGGGCAGCGTGTGCAACTGACATGAGGTTAAAGCTTAATTGTTAAACACTAAAAATAAAAATAAATAAATCCATAAGGCATCTAAAAAATGCCAATAGGTACTGCAAATTTTAATTTGGGTCAAGGCTTTTGCATTGATTTTTAGTTTAAAGGCTTCTACTAATGCAACCAATAAAACAATTAATCCGGAGATTAAATGTAGACCATGTAAGCCTGATAAAACATATACAAAAGAACCTGATGGATTACCTACAAAATATACGTTCATTTCCACTAATTGAATCCAACCGTAATATTGTAGAATTAAAAAAAGTAACCCGAGCACAAAAGTAATAGAAATACTCGTTCTTAATGCATTAAATTGGTCTTTTTTTGCAGCTGCTAGTGCGAATTGCATAGAAATACTACTAAGTGCTAATATTCCAGTGCTTATCCAAAACAAATTGGGCAATTTAAACTCCACCCAATTGCCCTCAGCTTTTCTTACCAGATAGGCACTAGTAAATGCGGCGAAGAGCATAATGATGGAAACAATGAATAACCACATGATAAATATTTTGGGATTTACGGATCTTGTGGGTGCCGGTTCGATTAAATTTATTTCTTTTTTCATGTTCATTAAAGTTGATCAAATAAGTAGGCAATTTGTACAATAGGTAAATATAAAAAAGAGCCGAACATCATCCATTTAGCAGATTTATCGGTTGGTTTCATCATCAAATAAAATGTTTGGCTTAAAAATAGTGCACTTGCTGTTACAGCAATGATGGCTGAATTAATACCTGTCATTTGTAATAAATACGGAACAAATGCCAAAGGCACCAAAAATACCGTATATATCATTATCGTAAATGCTGTTTTTAGGTTTTTTTTACCATCATTGGGTAACATTTTAAATCCAGCTTTTTTATAATCTTCATCGGCTACCCACGCGATTGCCCAGAAATGTGGGAATTGCCAAAAAAATTGAATGGCAAAGAGTATACCTGGTTCCCAGCCAAAACTATTGGTTGCTGCTAACCAGCCAATCATGGGGGGGAACGCACCTGGGAAGGCGCCTACAAACACTGAGATAGGCCCTACTCGTTTTAATGGAGTATAAACAAATCCATATAAAATATACGAAAAGGCTCCAATTACGGCAGTTTTCCAATTGAAATAGGCTAACATAGTTATGGCAATTATTGCTATAATCGCCCCAAATAACATTGCATTGGATGTTGATATACTTTGTGTAGGTAAAGGACGCTTAGCCGTCCGCTTCATTAATTTATCAAACTCTATTTCTTTTAATTGATTGACAATATTGGCTGCCCCTGTTAATAAAAAACCAGCAATGGATATGATTATAATATTTGTAACGGAGACTTCTTTTTGACCAAGCAAATATCCAAACGTGCCAGAAAAAGCAACTGTCATAGAAAGACGAGTCTTTAAGAGGGCTGTATAGGGTTGAAAATTAATCATTTTGGAAGGTAAAAAGTGCTTTAATATGCAAACCTAATAATAACAATGAAAGTGTTAGGTGAATGGGTTGGCTACCTATTGGTAATGCTAGATAAGCCATAATAATTCCACTAGCGACTGATATAAACAGAAATAACATTAATCTGCTTTTGTAGGTAACAACTTCTGTCTGATTTATGTTTAGTTTTTTGTAAAGATAAACGGCACTTGCGATAATTACCCATGTAAAGCTTCTATGGATGATGTATATGACTGATAAGTTTTCAATCCAAAGCTCTCTGTGATTTTCTCCAAATGTTTTTATAACCTGATCCGTATTTTCTCTTACTTGTGTTCCTAAAATTATTTGTAAGGCAATGAAAACTAAATTGATAATGATTAATGTTCTTGTATTTTTTGCGATTAAAATTTTTTCTTTTTCAAACGTTAGGGCTTTTAGTAGGAAATAGATGACTGCAATAGTCAGAATCATATGGGCCGTTACAACACCTGGTAGCAAGAATGAATCTACCACAAATTTCCCTAGTACGGCATTTGCTACTACGAATATTAGTGCTAGAAGTGTATATATAAATATTTTACGTTTTTCTCTTAATGCAAATATTGTGCTTATTAATACAGATAGGCCAGTTAATGCGCCTAGTAATCGGTTGAGGTATTCAATCCACGTTTTAGTTGGGTTGAAGAGAACTTCTCCATGTAACTTCTCCTTATAAGTTTCTTGGTAATTGAAAGGAAGTTGGGAAACTTCTGTGGGAGGTACAAATCTGCCGAAGCATTTGGGCCAATCAGGGCATCCCATACCTGAGCCTGTGCTTCTTACGATGCCACCTGCTAGTATTAATAGATACACTAAGGTTAAAGAAATAAACCCGAACGTTTTAAATTTCATTTTGGCAGAAAAAAAGGATGCATCCAAATGAAATCATTTCGATGCATCCTTGATATAGTTTTCTATTAACGATTATAGCTCTCGTTCTGTGCTCCTAATAAACCATTAATATCCTTCTCTTTTGCGATTTCATCATTTTCTTCTGGAAGATTTGATTCTGGAGTTGCAGAATAAGGTATATTTTGAGGAATAAAGTCAGTAGCAGAACCTGGTTTACTATAATCATATGGCCAACGATAAACTGCTGGAATTTCACCAGGCCAGTTTCCATGACCTGGTTCTATTGGAGTTGTCCATTCTAAGGTATTTGAATTCCAAGGATTTTCAGTAGCTTTTTTCCCTTTGAACATTGAATAAAAGAAGTTAATAAAGAAAATGGCTTGGGCTGTAAATGTTATAATGGCAGCAATAGAAATAAATGCATTTAAGTCTGTAAATGCGGCTGCTGAATTATTTCCTAAAGCGGTAAATGAATAATACCTTCTTGGAAAACCTGCGATTCCAATATAATGCATTGGAAAAAATACCGCGTATACCCCAACGAATGTAAACCAAAAGTGAATATATCCAGCAGTTTTATTCATCATTCGACCAAACATTTTTGGAAACCAATGGTAAACACCTGCCATCAATCCAAAGAAGGATGCTGCACCCATTACCAAGTGAAAGTGAGCTACCACAAAATAAGTATCGTGCAAGTTAATATCTAAGGCAGAGTTACCTAATATGATACCCGTTACTCCACCAGAAATAAATAATGAAACTAGTCCAATAGAAAATAACATGGCAGGAGTAAAGATGATATTTCCTCTCCACAAAGTGGTAATGTAATTAAATGCTTTTACTGCCGATGGAACAGCAATAATCAATGTTAGGAACATAAATACGGAACCCAAGAATGGATTCATACCCGTTACAAACATATGGTGTGCCCAAACAATAAATGCTAAAACAGTAATACCCATCATAGAACCAATCATGGCACGATAACCGAAAATTGGTTTTCTTGAATTGGTAGCAATGATTTCTGAAGTCATACCTAGTGCAGGCAATAATACGATATATACCTCTGGATGACCTAAGAACCAAAATAAATGTTGGTACAAAATTGGACTACCACCCATATTTGGTAATGCTTGGCCTTGAATATAGATTTCAGAAAGGTAGAACGAGGTACCAAAACTTCTATCAAATATCAACAATAAGGCAGCGGACAATAATACTGGGAAAGATAATAAGCCTAATACTGCGGTGAAGAAAAATGCCCAAATCGTTAATGGCATTTTTGTGAAAGTCATACCTCTAGTACGCAAATTGATAACAGTACAGATATAATTGATTCCTCCCATTAATGAGGAAACGATAAAGAATGCCATACTTGTTAACCAAAGTGTCATACCTAAACCTGAACCAGGCATTGCTTGTGGTAATGCACTTAAAGGTGGGTAAATTACCCAACCTCCAGACGCAGGTCCTGTTTCTAAAAATAGAGAGCTGAACATGATCATGGATGATAAAAAGAAGAACCAATAGGATAACATATTAATGAATCCTGAGGCCATATCTCTTGCACCAATCTGTAATGGAATTAAGAAATTGGAAAAAGTTCCTGATAATCCTGCTGTCAAAACAAAGAATACCATGATGGTACCGTGCATTGTCACTAATGCGAGGTAAAATTCTTTATCTAGTTTTCCGCCTTCATCAATCCAAGTGCCCAAAATAGGTCTTAACCAATCTAAGTGCATATTAGGAAATCCTAATTGTAAACGGAAGATAACAGAAAATGATCCACCAATAAATGCCCATAAGATACCCGATATCAGGTATTGTCTGGCAATTACTTTATGATCTTCGGAGAAGATATATTTTCTAATGAACCCTAATTCATGATGCTCGTGATCGTGGTCATGATCGTGATCATGTACGTGAACTTCTTCGGCGTGTGTTGTTGCAGTTGACATAAGTATATCGTTTTACTTTCTTCTGTTCAAAATTATTTTGCAGTTACTTCAGTTGTTGTACTATCTACTGATGTTGGTTCGGCAGGTACAAAGTATTTTTGTGCTTTAGCTTTTAAATTTGCGGGTACTTTTTCTAAGTAGGATGGATTTAAAGTAAGGAACGGTTTTTGTTCAGCTTTCCATTTTGCATAATCTTCTGGCTCATCTACAAAAACAGTAATGGACATTCCAAAATGACCTCTTCCGCATACTTCTGTACAATTTAATTTAAAGTTGAAATCGCTTTTGCCTAATTTTGCGCGCATTTCTTCCGTTGATAGGGTAGGTGTAAACCAGAATTTTGTTGGCATACCTGGCACCGCGTCCATTTTTACTCGGTGAAATGGCAAATACACTGAATGTAATACATCTTGAGCCTTTATCTTCAATAATACAGGCTTCCCTTTTGGAAAGTGCAATTCAGTTGCAGTAAAATCATCAAATGAATTTTTATCTGTAAAGTCAATTCCAATGTTATTGGTATCATCGATTAATTTATAGTTGAAGTTACCTAATGTGTTGTCGTCGTTACCTGAGTATCTTACATACCAACCGAATTGGTGTCCAGTGATTTCTATTACTTCTGAACTGCTTGGAGCTTGTGATGTAATATCTCTCCATGTTCTCCAACCCGTAAAAACTAAAATAGCCATTACTATTGCGGGTATAACTGTCCAGATAACTTCTAATTTATGATTGACAGGATAAAATGTAGCTACTCTATTCTTTTTGTATCGGTATTTAAACGCGAAGAATAGTAAGATTGAATTGGTTGCAAAAAAAGCAAGAGTAACGACGCTCATGGACACCCAGAACATTTTATCTGTATCCATTCCGTGTGCAGAAGCTGAAACAGGAAGAAAATCAGGTTGAGAGTGTAAGAAAGACCAAACTCCAGCTAGTGTACCAATTAACCAAAAAATTAACATTCCATAGGCATTGCTATCATTGGCGGAATCTAATGCTGTATCTGAATCACTTTCAGCACCACTTAAATTTTTATTTAACTTTAAACTTTTGCTTATAACTATTAAAGCAAGAATAAAGAAAACTATGGATAAAAGACCTATCAGGTAATTCATAAGATTTTGTTTTTGATTCGTTCTTTTTAAAATATTAAATATCGTGGTGTAATGATTCTGGTAAGAATGGATGATTCTTTGCTACCAATGACGCTTTTGTTAATTCATCTGAGATGATGTAAATGAAAGCGGAGGCAAAAATTGTCAACATTCCAAATTCAACTAAACCGAAACCAGCGTGAGGTCCCACTACTCCTGGCATTATCATTTGATAAAAATCGATATAATGTCCACCTAGGATAAAGAAACAAGCAATTTTTAAAAATATTCTGGTTCTTTTTGCATCTCTCGTCATTAGAACTAAGAAAGGCATTAAAAAGTTAAAGAAAATGTTTAAAATTTCTGCTGTTTTATAAATTTTGTTGTGACCTTCCCATCTTTCTAAGAAATAAATGGTTTCTTCAGGGAAATTGGCATAGTAAATCAAAAGGAATTGAGAGAACCATACATATGACCAAAAGATGGAGAATGCGAACATGAATTTTCCTAAATCGTGTAAATGTGAGTCATTTACGTATTGCATATAACCTTTATCTTTCAGGTATAAGATAGTCAATGTGATAGCAGCAAGTCCAGAAACATGCCAAGAGGAGAACATATACCATCCAAACATCGTTGAGAACCAGTGTGTGTCGATTGACATAACCCAATCCCAAGCAGACATTGAGCTAGATATTCCCATAACAACAATAAAGGCTACGGAAATTTTTACCATTTGATAAAATATTTCTGTTCCTCCGTTAAGATCTTCTTCTAATGATTTTTTACGAAGGGTTAACCATAAACCTATCCATAAAAGGAAAAACGCTACTAATCTTGCGATGAAAAACATTTTGTTTAAATAGCCTGATTTACCAGCGATGATTTTATCGTAGTTTTCATTTCCAACTTCGGTTACCCCATGGTGCATCCAATGGAAAATTACATCGCCTTTGAAAAAAAATACCAATAATAAAATCGGGAATGTTACATATAAAAACTTCGGAAAAGCCTCAGGAATCCTTTTTATTACTGATGACCATCCTGCTTTCGCTAAATACTGTAAAGAAACAAAGAACATTCCTATCACAGCAATGCCTGTAAAGTATACTCCATTCAACCATACATTTGCCCAAATTCTATTGGTCCAATCATAATGTGTGTTTGGTTGATGTGATGCTGCACCTCCAGACAAATGTTTTGCTGCTCCTTCATGACCAGCTTTTACTGCTTCGTGACCTGCGTTAGCTACTTCATGTCCACCAGATTCGCCTCTAGATAAAAGGTAAATACCAACAATTAAAGCAACTAATCCTGCAACGAAAGCATAAAAGATTCTTTTTTTGCCTTCAGAAGTGAATTCGAAATGCTCTTCTACATTTGCTGGGGAAAAATGTGAATGTCCCGCCATCTTTATCTCTATTTAATAATTAATAATTGATCTTATTGTTTTTGTAATTCATGTACATAAAGTACAATCTTCCAGCGGTTGGCTGAAGTTATTTGTGAACCATGTGGCCACATTCTGCCTTTTCCGTGCGTAATTACATGATAAATGTGTCCATCATTTAGGTCCTTTAATGCATCACTGGAATAAATGGGTACACCCTTGTATTGTTTCGCTACTAAGCCATCACCTTTACCTGCCTCACCGTGACAATGTTGGCAAAATCTTTCGTATTGAAGTTTACCAGCTTCGATATTTTCTGCTGAAGCAGCTAGTGGATTGGTTAATAATCTCTCCGAATAGGTAATGCTATCGTTTGGAATCGTTTTTGAAATTAAATCCTGACTCAAAAACGCTTGTTTAACACTATCTGGTCCTGTGAATTTATTTCTAGCGACAGTCCCAACTACCGGTTGACGCATGTTCATTCCGTAAGGATTTATCGTATTGGTATCTCCTGCTGTCTGTGTCATCGGTTCATAAGCTACCGAATGATACATGTTTGGGGCAAATTCTGTGCCTGTATCATTGGGATTTTTGCCACATGAACTTAGCAATCCAATTGCTAGGCCAGCTATAATAACGAATTTGTTGCTTTGATTAAACATCTTATTATTCTTCTTCTTGAACAAATTGTTCTTGATTAATTATTTAACATTTACTTCAACAGCTCCTGAATTTTTCAAGGCTTTGGTGATTTCTTCTTGACTTACTTTATTTTTAGATAAGTTTATCGCCATTACAAAGCGATCATCTGTGATTCTTACATCTAACACTTCGATTTCTTTTCCAGGATATAATCCATTTGAAATGCAGAAGGTTGTGACCATACCAAAAGCTGTAAATAATACTGTACCTTCAAATGTGATGGGAATCCAATCGGGTAATGCAAAGAAATCTTTACCACCGATAATCATAGGCCAATCAAAAACCATCGTATAGTTGATCAATGCTTGTGCACATATTAGTCCTAAAGTTCCGAACATAAATGCTGCAATTGGCAATCGTGTTCTTGGGTGTCCCAATGCGACATCTAAACCGTGAATGGGAAACGGAGTATAAACTTCTTCAATTTTGATGCCTTTTGCTTTTACCTCGCTTACTGCTTGTAAAACTTCGTCTTCATCATCAAAAACTCCTAAAATGTAATTACTTGTCGAACTCATCGTTTTTTAATTTCTGATTTCAAATTTTCTTATGCTTCGCTTTTGCTTTCTTCTTTTGCTTTTTTAGCTGGGAAATTGGTTGATACTCCTTTCATTACTGATTTTACCTCTGCCATATTTACCACGGGTAAAAATTTTGCGAACAAGAAAAACAAGGTAAAAAATAAACCAAATGAAAAGATGTAATCACCAATGTCATACCTTGTGGGAGAGAACATCGCCCAAGACGAAGGAATGTAATCCCGGTGCAAGGAAGTTACAATGATTACAAAACGCTCAAACCACATACCTACGTTTACTACAATAGATAAGAAAAAACTTACCAATAAGTTGGTACGAATACTTTTTGACCAAAACAACTGTGGAGAAATTACGTTACATGTCATCATCATCCAATATGCCCACCAATAAGGACCAGTGGCTCTGTTGATGAATGCGTAGCTTTCATATTCTACACCAGAATACCAAGCAATGAAAAACTCTGTTAAATAGGCAATTCCTACAATAGAACCCGTAATAGTGATGACGATGTTCATCATCTCAATGTGTTCAATGGTGATGTAATCTTCTAATTTAAATACAACACGGGTGATCAATAACAAGGTTTGTACCATGGCAAAACCTGAGAAAATCGCCCCTGCAACGAAGTAAGGAGGGAAAATTGTTGTATGCCATCCTGGAATAACGGAAGTTGCAAAGTCCATGGATACAATCGTGTGTACCGAAAGAACTAGGGGAGTAGATATACCTGCCAAAATTAATGACATATATTCATATCTTGCCCAAGTTTTTGCCGAACCATTCCAACCTAAGCTGAAAAAGCCATACCAGAATTTTCTTCCTTTGGTTGTAGCTCTGTCACGGATAGTTGCTAAATCTGGCACTAAACCCATGTACCAAAATAATAAAGAAACGGATAAATAAGTAGAGATCGCAAAAACGTCCCAAACCAATGGTGAGTTGAAGTTCACCCACAAAGAACCGAATGTATTAGGCAAGGGTAAAGCCCAATGCGCTAACCATGGGCGACCCATGTGAGCTAGAATAAATGATGCAGCGCAAAGTACCGCAAATATGGTCATTGCCTCAGCAGAACGGTTAATGGAAGTTCTCCATTTTTGACGAAACAATAATAATACGGCTGAAATCAAGGTGCCCGCGTGACCGATACCTACCCACCAAACGAAGTTGGTAATATCCCATGCCCAGCCGACTGTTTTATTTAATCCCCAAACACCAATTCCCTGCCACCAAGTATAAAATAAGCAATAAGCTCCATAAGCAAAGACAATGCATGAAATGCCAAATGCCAATTTCCACTCTTTGGTTGGTTCTCCTTCTACCTGCTTGCAAATATCGTGGGTGACATCTGAATAAGATTTGCCTCCTGTTACTAGACGCTCTCTTATGGGTGATACAACGTGCGACATATATTTATTATAGTTAATTACGTTTTAAAATTCTTAATTCTGCAATTATGCTTCGTGAGCTTCTTTATTTCTTACTTTCATCAAATAAGAAACATTGGGCTTAACATTGATTTCTTCAATGACTCCATAAGCTCTACCTTCTTTTTCAATAGCTAATAATTTGGAAATTTCAGATGCTGGATCGTTCATGTCTCCAAATGTTATTGCATTTGTAGGACAAGATTGAGCACAAGCCACTTGGATTTCACCATCTACTGGTCTTCTTTTTTCTTTCTTAGCTGTTAATTTACCCTCTTGGATTCTTTGAACACACATAGAGCATTTTTCCATTACCCCACGAGAACGAACCGTTACATCTGGGTTTATCACCATACGACCTAAGTCATTGTTGAAATGGAAATCAAAATCATCTGTTTGGAAATAACGGAACCAGTTGAATCGACGCACTTTGTAAGGACAGTTATTGGCACAATAACGTGTACCAATACAACGGTTGTAAGTCATTTGATTTAATCCCTCTGAAGAGTGAGTGGTTGCTAAAACTGGACAAACTGTTTCACAAGGTGCATTGTTACAATGTTGACATAACATCGGTTGGAATACTACCTCAGGATTGTCTGAAGCCACTTCTAATCCTTTTAAATCTTCTACTTCCGCATCTGAAGAATAATAACGGTCAATACGCATCCAGTGCATTTCACGACGATTAATTACTTCTTGACGACCTACTACTGGTACATTGTTCTCCGCTGAGCATGAAACCACGCAAGCAGAGCATCCTGTACAAATATTCAAGTCAATCACCATTCCCCAAGCATGGTTGTTGTATTTATGACCATTCCAAAGCGTAATGTCCGTGGCTGTTTTTTTGCCCTCCGCAGTACTCACCATTGGCTTGTATCTTCCTGATAAGGGGTTTTTAACAAATTCACCTAAGACAGTTTCTTGAACAACTGCTTGGCGTGCCATTACTGTATGATGTGTTTGTGTTTGTGCGATTGCCTTCTCTTCACCAGTTGATGATATGCTAACACCTTGCGTACAAACTCCTACACAAGCACCATTTATTTCTGATATAAATGGATAAGCATTTACTCCCACACCATCAGCTGACTTACCTGCCTTCGTTCTTCCGTATCCAATAGCAATTGCAATCGTATCAGATGCTTGTCCCGGTTGAACTAACACTGGTAAAGTTACTTCGTAACCTTTCGCACTTACTTTTACTACATCTCCTTGCTTTAAATTTAACTTAGTCGCCGTTGGTTGTGAAATCGATGCATAATTGTCCCAACACGCTTTTGATATCGGCTCCGGGAATTCTTGTAACCAAGGGTTATTGGCTTGAGAACCTGTTCCTAAACCTACTTTCTCGTAAACTGCAATTTCTAAATCCGTAGAATTGGCTTTGTATGCTTTTGAAATCGCAGTTGCTGATGCATTTACATCTATTGATGGACTTGCACTTGATATAAGTTCGGATGAACCAAATACACCATCATGTAAAGCAGATTTCCATTGAACAGCACCACCTTTCAAGATGTTTGCTTCCCAATTGCGCTCTAAATACGAGGCATAGTCTCCAGCAATTCCAGCCCAAGTCAAAAAGCTATCTTGCGCTTGACGAGTTTTGAAAATGGTAGAGATGGTTGGTTGAATCAAAGAATAAATTCCGGTCTTTGGTTCTGCATCGTTCCAAGATTCTAAATAATGAGAATCAGGTGCATTGAATTGACATAAAGAAGCTGTTTCGTCCGCTCTTTCGTTGGTAGCTAAACTTAAACCGATATTTGGTAAAGCTTTGGCCAAAGCAGCACCCATTGGGTGATTATAAACTGGATTCGCATTGTAGAAGATAACAGCAGCAATTGAACCTGCGCTGGCTTCTTTAATGAAATTAGCCATAGCCATGTCATTACCTTGACGGTAATTAACAGCAGAAGCTGTATTGATAGTTGTACCATAAGCACCAACTAGTCCATTGATTGCTACAACAATTTTTTGAATTTCGGGGTCATTGGAACCAGCCACAACGATGGAAGCACCTTTAGATGCAACTAAATCCTTGGCTGCTTTTTCTAGATGATCAACTTTTACATTTGCGCCCGAAATAGCCGGAGCACCTGTTAATTTAGCAACGGCATTATACAAGGTAACCGCTACTAAACCCTCTTGAGATGGTTTGTAGGTTGATCGATAATCAGAATTTGCGCCGGTGTTAGATAAGAAGGTCTCAAATTGATAATGACGAGACATTTCTTTTTTACCACCTTTATCTGAACCTACTCGACGAGTGATAGCCCATTGAGCAGCGAATTCAGTAGGTGCAATCCACGTTCCTAAGAAGTCGGCGCCTAAAGAAACAATGGTTTTTGCTTTACTAAAATCAATGCTTGGTAAAATTCCACCATGCGCTTGAGTCAAACCATAGGCTGGATTGGCATCATAAACGATATGTTGAGTTGTTGGATATTTAGCAATAAACTCGCCGATTACATTTTTAGTCGTTGGAGAAAGAACCGTATTAGAAACGATTCTGATTTGCCCACCTTTCGCCGCAACTGCTGTTAATTTAGTTACAAATTCTTTATCTAATTGGGTCCAATCAGTTGATTTACCACTTGCTTGAGGACCTTTTAATTTTTCGTTATCATAAAGGCTAAGAACTGATGCGTGTGCTCTAGCTGAAAGGACTCCTTTAGAAACAGAAGAAAGTTTATTTCCTTCTATTTTAATGGGACGACCTTCACGAGTCTTAACCAAAATGGATGCGTATTCTCCACCCTCTACATAACTGGAAGCATACCAGTTGGCGATTGTAGGTTCAACATCTTCGGGTTTGTTCAAATAAGGGATGGTGTTTTTAACTGGTGCTTCACAAGCTGCCAATGAAACTGCAGCTACACCAAAACCTAACATCTTTAAAAAATCACGACGATGAGTTGCTGATCCATCTACTAAAGATTCGCCTTTAGCGTCATTCTCAGAGGGCATATTGCCAAACTCATTGTGGATATTTTTTACAAACGACGGTTCATTGGTTAACTCTTCAATTCCTTTCCAATACCTTTTGTTCGAATTTTCCATATAATCTTTCTTATTCAGAATAATTTTGAATATTTAATACTACTATTAATAATGGCACTTAGAACATTCTAAACCACCGATGTTTTGAACCTTTAATGGGGTCTTGCTATCCTTGTTATGAATTTCGACCAATTTGTCATAATAGGCATTCCCTTTTGAATTAACATCTGTTTGTCGGTGACAATCAATACACCAGCCCATGGTTAAAGTGGAACGTTGCTCCACAACTTCCATTTTCTCAATTTCACCATGACAATTTTTGCACTCCAATCCACCAACATTAGTATGTTGCGAGTGATTGAAGTAAGCTAAGTCTGGCAAATTATGAACACGAACCCATTTGATTGGCTCATTTTTTTCTAATGCGGTATAAATTTTTTGAATCTCAGGTGATTCTCTTTTGATTGCATTATGGCAGTTCATACAAATGTTGGCTGAAGGTACATTTCCGCCTTTTCCTTCGTAAACACCAGTGTGACAATAATTACAATTGATTTGGTATTGCCCTGCGTGTAATTTATGTGAAAATTTGATGGGTTGCTCTGGAGCATATCCTTGATGAATACCAACACCGTAAGCAGAATCAATGGTAGCTTTTCCTCCTAAAAGTAAAACTAAAATGATAACACCTGTTTTGACCGATGAGTTGGCCGCTAATTGTTTCGCACTTTCTGCCAATCTTTGAGAGAACGGTGTTTCCTTGTCTACATTAGCGGAGGATAATTTACTTAATGAATTAACAATAGATAATAAGGCGATTAACACCAAAACCATGATACCCAATAAGGCTACTAGCAAGACTTCCATAAAACCACCAGTGCTTGGTGCTGGAGCTGCTGCGCCTACCGCTGGAGCTGCGCCTGCCGCTGCTGCCACGGGAGCCGCATTGGATGCATCGATATAGGCAATAATTCCTTTGATTTGGGCTTCAGAGAAATTCGGATAGGGAGTCATCGCTGCTTTGTTGAATTTGTTATACAATTCGTTAGCATATGCATCCCCGGAAGCGATAACTGCTTGTGGATTGTGTACCCATTTCACAATCCATTCAATAGGACGGCGTTCGCTTACACCTTTTAGGCCGGGACCTACTAATATTTCACTAGATGAAGAGTGACATGCCGCACAATTGTTTTTAAATAATGATTCTCCTTCTGCAGCATCTTGTGCGAATGTTGAATTTGAAAATGCAAATGTCAACACGAAAGAAAATAATAGGGTAACGAGACTTATTTTTTTGCTAAACATAATATTAGAATTCTCATTTTAATTCAGTGAGCAAAACTACAATCCGAATTTTTAGGAAACAATTTATTTCGAACTCATTTTCAGGTTTTTTTAAGAATTAGCCACTTATTTAGAATTTTTCAAAATAATAAATTCATGATTTGGTATTTTTTTTATAGAATATTGGATAATAGGTAAGAGGTAATCGGTAATAGGTTTTTCTCTTTTCTCTTTTCTCTCTTCTTCTTTCCTCTTGGTGCTAAACAAAAAAAACCTTCCAAAATACATTGGAAGGTTTGGGAGGCTTCGAGCGGATTCGAACCGCTGTACAAGGTTTTGCAGACCTCTGCCTAGCCACTCGGCCACAAAGCCCTTTAATAGGGACACAAAATTAGCATTTTTTTAATAGTTGAACAAATGATTTTCGAAAATATTGTTTCTGCTGCATTGAAACTTCCTGCTTTTGCTCTAATTCTTCTCTTCTCTTTTATCTTTCCACTCAAACATCGGTCTTTTCTTCTCTCTTTTCCCAGTGTTTTAATTTTAACATTAAGAAAAATGAAGGTATTAAGAATATTAAGGGCTACAATTTTTTTTCTCTTTTCCAGTTTTCTCTCTTCTTCAGCGGTGCCTTCTAGAGCCTAAAGCACCGGTTGGTAGGGTGATTTTTATTATAATCTTCAATTTTTCTCACTTCTCCGGTTCCTGAGCCTGTCGAAGGATCTCTCTTCCAGTTTTCTCTCTCCTCTCTTCTCTCTCCCTAGCTATTGCTCAACGTAAACACTGAAATTTCAGGTGGCATGCCCACTCTTCCTGGATATCCTAAATAACCAAAGCCTCTATTAACATATAATTGCTGATTTCCTTCTTTGTATAAACCTGCCCATTGTTTATAAATGTATTGTGCTGGAGACCATTTGAAACCTCCAATTTTAACACCAAATTGAGATCCATGTGTATGACCTGCAAAGGCTACATCGATATCATGGTATTTTTTTGTTACTTCTGCGTTCCAATGCGTAGGGTCATGAGAAAGTAATAATTTGGTACCTGCTTCCTCTGTTCCGTTGTAGGCTTTTTCTAAATTTCCGTACCAAGGAAATCTTCCAACGCCGATATTTTGAACTCCTATCAAAGCTAATTTTTCGCCTGATTCTTCCAAAATTTTGTTTTCATCCATCATTAAATTCCAGCCCATTAATTCATGAGCTTTCATTAAATTTTTCAGGTTTTCTTTTTTAGCAGCTGGACTGCTCCATCTGACGTAATCGCCATAATCATGATTTCCCAAAGTACTATAAACTCCCAATGGAGCTTTTATTTTCGAAAACATGTTAAAATAATCCTCTAATTCTTTGGCTTCGTTATTTACCAAATCGCCAGTAAAAAAGACTAAATCTGCCTTTTCACGCATCATCATATCCACACCACCTTGGACTGCCGTTTTATTGAAAAAGCTGCCAGAGTGGATGTCTGAAACTTGGGCAATTCGTAATCCATTAAATGCTTTAGGTAAATTGGGAATTTTTAATTTAACATTTTCAATTCGGTAATCGTGTGCGCCAGAGAGGATTCCAAAAGTGAAAGTTGCAGCGGGAATAGCTCCAACTACAAGGGCAGTTTTAGCGAGGAATTCGCTTCTGCTAATCGAATTTGCAGCTGATTCACCAGGATTTATTACTTGTTTTGTTTGCTGAAAACTCCATCTTAAAAGTCTAGTTAGGTCTTCAATCAATAAAAATAAAATGATGAAAATTTTAGAGAAAACAGAAATCATGATAAATGCCATAAATGTAATTCTCAATTCATTTTTCCAAAAATGTAAGGGAAGAAAATTATAAGCAAATATGCCTATAAAAACCAAAGCGGTAAAGCCCCAGTAGCCAAACTTTATGGCATTTTGAACGCCTTCTGAAGTTGAATTGAAAGCTAATTTTACGGCTTGCCAAACATAAGTGTCTATACCCAAAAGGAATATTGACATGATGGGTATAAATAGTAATTTGTTCATAATTTTGAAATCAAGGCTACAGGACCTATTTAATGAATAGTTTTAAAGCGCAAGGAATACTAAACTATTAATTTAATAAATTTGTTCCGTAATTAACAAATATGCAAATTTCAATTTTTGGTGGTGGTTGGATAGGAAATCCTTTAGCAAGAAATTTGGCTCTTTTAGGATATGGAGTCATTGTTACAAAATCCTCGATTCGTAGAATTGAAAATGCTGAAAATCTTGTTGAATTAGATTGGAAGGCGGAGGAGAATCTCCCATCGGAGCATTGGAAGTTCTTGTGCGCATCAGCTATTCAAATTTGGGCCATTCCACCAAGAAGAAAACAGCATTCGCCGGATTTTTATCTGTCTATTTTAAAAGATTGGATAAATAATATAGATTTAATGAAGGTTAAAAAAATCATTTTTTTGTCCTCCACCTCTGTTTATCAGAATCATAATGATTGGGTCAATGAATCATCCGACTTGGATGAAAGTTCATTGATCACACAAGCAGAAAAAATAATTAACCAGGCGCCTTGTCCTTCCATCGTTTTACGTTTGGGAGGTTTGATGGGAGAGGAAAGGTATGTGGCCAACTATTTTTCTGGTAAAATCATGGATGGAGGAGAATGCCCCGTCAATTATGTGCACCAAAAAGATGTTTTAGCTATTTTGGAACAGGTAATTCAAGAAATTGATTCAGGTATTTATAATGTCGTAGCGCCTGAGCATCCTTCCAAAAAAGCGGTGGGTGATGCGGATTGTGAACGAAGAAATTTGCCAAAGGCGATTTGGAATCCAGGTGAATGTCCAACCTTCAAAATGGTTTCTTCGGAAAAGTTAATCAATGAATTAGGATATGAATTTTTAGCACCTAATCCGCTTTATTTTTAAGAGGAATAATGAGTTGTGAATTATGGATTATGAGTTTCTTCTCTCCCGTTTTCTCTCATCTTTAATTGTCTGAACTATGAATTTTGTGATTAAATGATTTTATGATTTATTGTTTCATATTTTTTATTGGATAATTATTGATGTTTAGTTTTTTTAAACATTAAGGCTTTAAGAAAAGTTTAACATGAAATTCTCTTTTCTCTTTTCCAGTTTTCACTTTTCTCTCCCAATGTTATAATATTAACATTAAGAAAAATGAAGGAATTAAGAATATTAAGGGCTAAAAAATTTTTCTCACTTCTCTTTTCCCGTTTTCTATCTTCTCTCTTCTAAAGAATCATTTCCTTTTAATGCTCTTGATTAAATTCTTATACACTTCCTGCATTTCATCCGTTTTAATCATATCTAAATGATCAAAAGTTTGTCTTGTATTAGGTAATTGAGCATGTTCGGAATCTTTGTCTGTTTTTTGTCCAGCAAAATAGGCTTGAATTTGGTTGCTCACCAAAGGTTGGATTAGGTTCACGTCTAATTCGATGTCATTGAGTAATTCCTTCGCTTGATCCAATAATTGACGAGTGAAAAGTCCAGCCATTAAACTTGCCAAATGAATTTTTTTTCTTTCTTCAGAATTGACCGTGTACATAAAATCAGTGATGTCTTTGGCTAATTGAATTAAAATCCCTTTGGTTTCTTCGGAATTGCTTTCTAGACAAATGGGCATGTTGGTCAAATTGATTTTTTTTTCTTTTTGGAAAAAGTGCAAAGGATAAAATATGCCAATTTGATTGGTGCTTTCTCGGTTAGGATCATACAAATTGGCAGCATCAATCAGCGGAAAACTGGTGGATACAAGCACTAAAGTAGCGTATTTGGGAAGTAATAGTTCAGGTAAAACTTGTGCGTAGGAGCCTTCAGGAATACAGACAAAAAACACCGTTGCGCTTGAATCTGAGAAATCTAAATATTCCTGAACTTTTGCGTTATATAGATATGATACTAAATCTTTTGCTTTGGCAGGGTTTCTGCTAAATACTTCTTGAACACTATTGCCCGCATTTTCTAATGCTGGGGCCAAATTCCAAGCAACATTTCCCGCACCGATAAACGAAATTTTCATTATTGTATGATTTGTTCCTTTTTAGAGCCAATAAACGGAAGCCATTGGTGGTCCAAAATTCCTGAAAAATTCCGCAAAAACATAATAAAAGATGGTTTAAATGGTTCGCGGAGTAATTGCATACCCGCTTCTTCAGGAGTAAAATTACCTTTTTTTGAATTGCAATATTTACATGCGGTAATCAAATTGTCCCAGGTAGTACTTCCTTGTCGCGATTTAGGGATAACATGGTCTAAGGTTAAATGTTCTTTTGATCCACAATATTGGCAAGTGTTTTCATCTCTTTTAAAGATATTTTGTCGACTCAACAATACACCTTTATAAGGGAAATAGACATATTTATGTAATCGGATGACGGAAGGATAAGGGAAAGTTTGGGAGATGGAATGCAATTTCTCCGTGCTACATTCTGCCACCAGCTCAGCTTTATTTAGGTAAATTAATAAAAAAGCTTTGGGGCTTGAACAAATTGTTAATGCCGAATAATCTTGATTTAAAACTAAAACTTTCCGACTCATTGGCAAAAGAATTTATAGGGTAAATAATTGACCTGATCATCTGTTTTTAAAGTTACTAAAAATAAGTATTTGATAGATAGGGTATTGGCTAAAATTTCAACCGCAATGATTCCTTTCGATTTGGCCTTTTTTCATGTGTTTTTGGCGATTAACCATTGACAATTTATTAGCTTTGTAAAATAAATACGCTTTTATGTCTTCCATTTTAGAAAAAATCAAACAATTGGCGATTCAAAATTCCAACGAAACCATCGCCAATCGCCAGCATATTCATCAAAATCCAGAACTGTCTTTTCACGAATTTGAAACCCAAGCATTTATTGAAGCGCAATTAGCTTCTTATGGTATAGAATCTGAAAAAATAGCGAATACGGGTTTGATTGCTTTGATTGAGGGAAGAAATCCGAGTAAGAAAGTGATTGCATTGCGAGCTGATATTGATGCTTTGCCTATTTTGGAAACCAATGATTTACCCTATAAATCTAAAAATACCGGTGTAATGCATGCTTGCGGACACGATGTTCACGCTTCTTCTTTATTGGCTACGGCTAAGATTTTACAAGAGATAAAAGGCGATTTTGAGGGCACAGTAAAGCTTTTATTTCAGCCAGCGGAAGAGAAGGCTCCGGGTGGAGCAAGCATTATGATTAAAGAAGGTGCTTTGGAAAATCCTAAACCCAATGGAATTTTAGGTCAGCACGTAGCAACCAACATTCCAGTTGGTAAAATTGGATTTAGAGAAGGAATGTACATGGCTAGTGCAGACGAATTATATTTAACGGTCAAAGGTTTGGGCGGTCATGGAGCCATGCCAGATAATTGCATCGATCCTGTTGTGATAGCCTCGCATATCATTGTTGCCATGCAGCAAATTATTTCAAGAAATAAAAATCCTCGACTTCCTTCTGTACTAACATTTGGAAAATTCATAGCCAATGGAGCAACCAATGTCATTCCAGATGAGGTTAAAATTGAGGGCACTTTTCGTGCGATGGATGAAACGTGGAGGGCAGAAGGTTTGGCGAAAATGAAAAAATTAGCAGAAGGTATGGCTGAGGCGATGGGGGGCTCTTGCGACTTTCATGTATTGAAAGGGTATCCATTTCTACAAAACAATCCGGAGCTAACTAGAAGAATGAAATCTGCGGCGATAGAATATATGGGTGAGGAAAACGTTATAGATTTGGATATTTGGATGGCGGCTGAGGATTTTGCGTTTTATACGCATCATGTAGACGCTTGTTTTTATCGATTGGGAATCAGAAATGAGGCAAATGGTATCATTCATGGTGTGCACACACCTAATTTCAATATAGATGAAAAGGCTTTGGTACATGGCCCGGGTTTAATGGCATGGATGGCCATACAAGAATTGAGTCAAATTTAATTTCACGACACATTTTTTTAAATTTTACCTATGATTATGAATAAATTATTTCTTTTCTTCGGCGTCATTTTTTTATTGACTTCGTGTCAAAAGGAAAGTAATCCTTCTAGTTTATTAATAACATCTACGGTCGTTTCCAATTCAGATCTTCGAAGCAAAAAATGGCAGTTGACAGAATTAAATGCGAAGGCAATTGATGGGGATATTAATTCTTACTACATTAAATTTGATTCAAATAATGACCAATTTAGTGCCAAAGCGGGTTGTAATAGCTTATTTGGATCTTTTCAATTGGGAGAAAACACTAAAATTACTTTCTCAAATGTAGGAGCAACCAAAATGTATTGTTTGAATATGGAAGTGGAAAATCAATTCGTGCAATTATTGGAAAAAACGACTCAAATTAAGTTGAATCAAGATGTTTTACTATTCTATTCGGGTAATTCGCACCCATTAGCAAGTTTTCGTTTGGTGGAAAACTGATGATGTAAGATGTATGATGTAAGATGTAAGATGTAAGATGTATGAATAGGAGGTATTATCTTCTCATTCCCCTCTTCTCTTCTTCCAATGTCTGAACTATGATTTTTGTGATTAAATGATTAAGGTGATTGAGTGGTATATAGTATGAGTATAGAATTTACAATTCTTTATTAGCTATATCTTAATTCTACATTCTTAATTCTACATTCATACGTCTTACATCTTACATCTTACTTCTTACATCTTACATCTTACTTCTTCTCCATTCCCAACACCACTTCTTTTTTAGCAAATCCTAAAATAATGACCTGTTTTTTAGCATCGGTAAAAAAGTAAAATAAGCTATCACCTTGGGTGTTTTTTTGAATGGTTGGAGGAATTACTTGATTTTGGCTAATGCTATATTCGAGGGCATCTATGGTTTCTTTGATTTTCCCATCTTTTGCTTTTGCGTATAAATCTTTGGGATCTCCTTTCAAAAAAAGGATGTGGTAATTTTTTGAAATTGCCGCGCTCGAATCCATTGATTTCTCCAATTTTGCTTGAATGATTTGTCCGAGTCGCTCAGTTTCAAGAACAATGTCTTGTGGTAAGATTCTTTTTAC
>Ga0114962_10000607_pt1 | contig 31786 bp, 28 predicted proteins | sample C_130820_MF_Meta_FD_87017 | JGI IMG/M metagenome (GOLD analysis project Ga0114962, IMG submission 87017) | Freshwater microbial communities from Lake Croche, Canada to study carbon cycling - C_130820_MF_MetaG | ecosystem: Environmental > Aquatic > Freshwater > Lake | place: Lake Croche, Canada...
GTCATCATCTTCGCCTCGGTCAAACTGTTAGCCGGAGTATCGTTAGGTTGGCTTATCATTGCTATAGAGTTTAAATTCCTAGACAAGTATATGGACAACGGAGCACTTTTTGACGATTGGAAAGAGATGAATCCACAAACAAGAGCTACTCTATTTATCACTGTTTTCTTGGGCCTCGTCTTGGCCTTTGCTCTTTTATGTGGATAATTTATGCGCTGGCTCTGGCATCTCTATCTTTGTTGGGTACCGGAGAGGGAGTTGCTCAGGGAATCGTACCGTCGCGAGCAGAAAGAGTGGAAAGACTTATTCAATCTGCCAGAGGAACATTGGGTTTACGAGAAGAAGCCGGAAACTCCGGGCCCATGGTGGACTCGATCCTAGCCTCAGTTGGGCTAGAGGGTAGTGGTGCGCCTTGGTGCGCGGCTTGGATAGTATACGTGGCAGATAAAGCTTTCGGCAAGGAGGCCAATCCATTCCCTCGTTCTGCTTGGAGCCCAGACTTTGTCGTTAAACCCACCTGGAATAGGGGGCAAGGGCAGTTGCCGGGGCCAGCAGATGCCTTTGGGATATACTTCCAGAGCCTAGGTAGGGTGGCCCATACGGGGCTTGTAGAGCGAATTGAGGGTAAACTAGCGGTCACCTTAGAGGGAAATACTAACGACAATGGGAGTCGCGAGGGGGATGGGGTCTATCGCAAGCGTCGACCCCTTGGTACAATACTCGCAAGGAGGTGGCTATGAGTAATAATGTTAGACTAGGAGCAATAGGTGTGCAGAAAGTTTCTGCTAGGTTGATGGAACAAGGTTTCCTTGTAAGCCTGCCGGTCTATGACGATGGATATGATCTAGTAACAGATTGGAAGGGGAGGATGTTGCGTATCCAAGTTAAAACTACCATTGGAAATGAGGACGGCCGAAGGAGAAAGTTAAAGTTTTTTGCTATTCGCGGACCCGGTTTTGGGCATATGCAAAAGAGACTGTACAGCAAGGTAGATTGTGATGCTTTTGTATTCCTTAATACAACCTTAGACGCACTGTTTATTATCCCAAGAGGAAAACTTCCCCGCACCCAATCCATCTATCTAGAACCAAACTGTAAATGGCGGGATAACTGGAACGCCCTTAAATAGGGATTACTTGACTCATAATTACAGACAGGCATAATCACTGCGATGAGTTTCCCTAATCCCGACAACTACGCCCGAAATTGCGATTGCGGAACAGCCGGGGCTAATACCACTCCTCCACCAGCGCAACTTATAACGGGAATTGAAGATCGTCTCCTGAGACCATCCCCCGCGACCAGTGCTTCTTTGGCTAATGTAGCTGCGGGGTCGGGCGCTCTTGCATCAAATACAGATGGTGGCGCCAATACAGCTACTGGTTTCAAAGCCCTCACAAGCAACACAACTGGGTCCAGCAACACTGCCAATGGAGTTGAAGCTCTTTCAGTAAATACAACTGGATCCGGCAACACCGCTTCTGGCGCCCAAGCCCTCTACTCAAATACAACTGGAAACAACAACATTGCTAGTGGATATGTAGCCCTTCAGAACAATACAACTGGAGACGGCAACACAGCTTCGGGTTTTGCCGCCCTTCGAAACAATACAACAGCAAGTAACAATACTGCCGTGGGGTCAAGTGCACTTGTATCAAATACAACTGGTGCTAGCAATACCGCTACTGGATATCAATCCCTCTACTCAAACACAACTGGAAACTTTAATACTGCTAATGGAGTAGATGCTCTCAGATCAAACACAACTGGGCAGTACAATACCGCTACTGGTTATCAAGCCCTCCGATTAAACACAGCGAGCTATAACACAGCTTATGGGCACCAAGCCCTTCAAAATAATACAACTGGAAGCAACAATATAGCTATTGGATATAGCTGCCTTAATGGTAATACAGTAGGTGAAAACAATATTGCTATTGGAGCCAATACTTTAGTTAATAATATAGGTGGTAGTAATAATACGACTTGTGGCCATACCGCAATGAATCGAAACATAAGTGGCAATCATAATACCGTTCAAGGGTATACAGCACTTTTTTTTAATACAACTGGAAGCTTTAATATTGGGATTGGGTCTAGTGCTCTTTATGCTAATACTACTGCAAGCAACAACACAGCCGTTGGGTACAATTCTCTTTATGCTAATACAACTGGGGGGAATAACACAGCCAGCGGAAATAGCGCCCTAGTGGCTAATACAACCGGAGCCAGCAATGTTGCTTTAGGATATCAAGCTGGAGGCGCTATCACTACCGGGTCAAACAACATTTGCATAGGATCCGGCGCGGATGTCAATTCCGGCACAAGAGCTAATTCTATTTCGATTGGGAGCGGAGCTGTAGCACAGGTTGACGGAGAGATTGCCTTTGCCTCTGCTCTCGCAATCAAAACAACCATCGGAGCTAACGGAGCGGCAACCGCTCTCACGGCTCTTCCGGTTGGATATATTCGAATTCGTATTGGCGCGACTGCCTATCAAATTCCATACTACAACGTATAAAGGAGAACTAAATGAGCTGCGATTGTAATACACTTGTTGTTGGAGAAGCTGGAGTCCAGGGACCTCAGGGTCTTGCTGGTATTGACGGAACTAACGGAACCAACGGACTTAATGCTTTTACCACTACATCTGCTAGCTTTACCCAACCGGCAGTAGGGTCTCCCGTCACTATTTCTGTTATAGATAATAGATGGATTGCCGTTGGTCAAACCATTTATATTTCTCAAGCTGGGTTCTATACAGTAACCAGTTTAGGCGGCAGTCCATACTCTGATGTGATTGCGAATCTTTTACAAACTGATGGTATTTCGCCGGCAGCAACAGTTTCTACCGGGAGAAAAGTATCTCCTTCAGCTTCTACTACATATTCAGCCATTCTTTCTGCCCTCACAGTCAATGGAACTTCTTCGCTTAATGGGGCAGTCACCGTTAATAGTAGTAAAGCAAATGTCAATTTTATCGTAAAAGGGGACAATGCAGATTATCTTCTAGTTACTAATGCTAGTACAGATAAAGTTGGTGTTAATATTGCAAACCCAGCAGAAACTCTTGACGTTGTCGGAACCCTCAAAGCTAGTGAATTAGTAACTTTTGTTAAAGGGGCTACAGTCAATTCTTCATTTGGTTCGAATGATTTTGCCGTAAAAACAGTTGGTAGCAATACCACTCTTTTTGTGAAAGGAAGTACAAGTAGGGTTGGTATTGGGACAACATCCCCAGCAGCATTACTTGATGTAGCGGGTGCCTCTCAAAGTGTTTCCATGCTTGTTAACCCTAGCGGGGCTAATAATACCTCTTCATTTAAAGTCCTTGGAGCATCGTCCGGTGTTCCATTAAATGTAGACTCTACAAATAATCGAGTCGGAATTAATAAATTAAGCCCCACGGTAGCTCTTGATGTTACTGGAGCTGCTGCAATCAGCGGAGCTCTTAGCGCTGGAGCATCCACATTGGCCTCACTCGGCGTAACCGGAGCAGCGACAGTTGGAACTACTCTCGGAGTAACTGGAGCATCCACATTGGCCTCACTCGGCGTAACCGGAGCAGCGACAGTTGGAACTACTCTCGGAGTAACTGGAGCATCCACATTGGCCTCACTCGGAGTAACCGGAGCAGCGACAGTCGGAACTGATTTTACTGTTGATACATCAACTTTAAAAGTAGATAGCACAAATAACCGAGTCGGAGTTAATACCACGTCACCGGCAGTTGAACTTGATGTGGTTGGGTCAGTTCAAGCTAGCAATTATAGGATCAATACTGGAAGCGGAGCCGGAAAATTAACAAAATTTTTCTATAAGACAACAACAGTTGCGTCTATTGCCTCAATTGGAATTGGAGCTACTACAGCCGTAACTGTAACTGGTGTCACTGGAGTTGACTTAGGTGATTTTGTTCAAGTAACTTATACTACATTACCCTCCGGAACATTTAAAGACGTAGTAACTATATCAGGATATGTATCTGCTACTGACACAGTAGTTATTCTTTTGGCTAACAACAGCGTTGGTGTAACAACCGCTCAAACAGATCTTCCTTTCGCCATCCTAGTAACTCGCGCGGCATCGTCATGATCAAGGATGTTAACCGTCTGGTGGAGGGGATTACTTCCTTCATCGGAGGAGCAAACTCCAGTGTAGACCCCGCATTGCTCCCACCAAATCAATTTTCATGGGGCGAGAATGTTAGTATTCGAGGTGGGTACCCAAGATCTCGTCCCGGATTTAAATTTGTTAAAGCTATTCCTAATGGGGTTATCCAAGGTGCTTCCTACTTTAAGACTTCATCTAATGAAGAATTAGTATCCTTAATTGATGGGCGTTTGTATAGCCTTCAACCCAATGATTCAACAAAGCCCGTACTCGATATAACTCCGGCCGGAGAAGAAAATAATTATATATCTAGACGAGCTTCAATAGTTGCGGCCAATGAATTTTTAGTTATTCAGGATGAGGTTAGTTCTCCTATAGTTTATACTGGGTCGAGTTCATTTAGATCCGAACGGATACTAGAGGAAATACAATCCTACGTAGAGTTAGAAGTGACAATGGGGGCAAATAATCCAAGAGTCAATGTATCCTCAACCGCTGGTTTATTTCCCGGAATGCTTATGCAAACATCCAGGGGGACTCCAGCCAATACTGTTATTATTTCTGTAGACACTAGTACCTCAATTACTTTAAACAAAAACTGTACTTTAACCGCGCTAGCTACCGCTAAATTTTTCCCACCAGGACCACTTCAAGCTAATGTAGCTATCCCAATTGGGACAGTTATGGCTTTTGGGAATGGTCGTTTATGGGTAGCTAGAGGCAATCAGTTATTTGCTGGAGATTTAACTGGAAGTTATGCCGGGGCAGAAGTTCGTTTTTCCGAGACGCAGTACATATCTGGTGGTGGTAGCTTTTCTTTCGATGCCCCCATAACAGCCTTAGCATTCCTACCCGGAGCAGATACCTCTACCGGGCAAGGTGATTTAATTGTTTTTACAAGAAATGAAATTGGAGCCATTCGTTCTAATATTTTTGATAGAACTCAATGGCAAGCTACCGCAGGTATGCAAAGAAAATTATTTGTGGGTGGCGGGGCAGAGAGCGCTGACTCCGTTATCACAACAAATAACGATATATATTTTAAATCAATCGATGGGGTAAGATCTTTGATTCAAACATTCCAAGATGCAAAACAACGGAATGTAAGCTTAGCAGATAGTATTGAAGCTTTCCGAGTGATAAACTATGAAACACCAAGATGGATTAGATATTCGCCGGCAGTTAATTTTCTAGACAGAGCTCTACATGGTTGCGCCCCAAAAATACAGAAAGTTAATGGGGATACAACTTCTTTTAATACAGTTTTTACTAAAATCATATCTCAAGATTTTAACCCTGGAGTTTATCAAGGTAATTTCCCACCGGTGTACGATGGAGAATGGACTGGCCTCCAAGCCTGTAAACTTATCCAAGGCGTATTTGATGGGACAAAAAAGTGTTTTGCTTTAGTATGCGGATCGGATGGTAACAATGCTCTTTACGAGATTACTCCCGACGACTATTTTGATACCATTCCAGATGGGGAGTTAACCACGTCACTACCAATTTCTTCTTATGTAGAATTTAGAAGAATGTCTTTAGAATCACCTTTTGAAATTAAAGAACTTGTTCGAGCCGATATAAGTTTTTCAGAAGTTTATGGAAATGTTAATTGGAGCTTTGATTTTTCACCGGATTACTACCCCACATTTTTACCAGTACAAACTGGAACTATTAGTTTTCAAACAGAGACACCAACACTCACGACATGTGCCCCATCCGACCTTGCTCTTGGGTATCATAATGTTAGAACCGTTAAGCCCTCAGATTCTTGCGTTACGGGTATTGGTAGAAAAGCGCGTTTTGGATATTTATTTCAACCTAGGATATCTTGGGTTGGTCATGCTAAACTTGCTTTATTCCGACTTCACGCCTCAAGAAAAGATATCAGTGATCTTGGCGAGTGTTAATATATGTCCGAGAGAATTGAGTATCAGGGAAGTCCACTTCCGGCTGGCCTCCCCGGTATAGGTGGCGGAACAGTATCTATTTTAATTTTACCTGGGTTTAACACTGTTGTAGCCGCGCAGAAATTTGGCCCGGTAAATGATGCCCCAACCGTAACTCCGCCAAGCCCAACACCCCCCACCGGAAGCAACCCAGATAACCCAACAAATGAGGTAGTCCCACCAGCCGCACCCCCTACATCTGGGGCTAGCGCTAATTTCTGTGAAAGATGCGTTCCGCCAAGTCAACAAGATGCGGGAAACCCACTATATTTTGCAGGAGTAGTTCAAAGCGGTTGCACGGATTGCCAAGGATTTAAACCCGGGCAAATAATAGCTCCAGTAATAGCATCAAATGGAACAGAAGGAGTATTTATGTATGAGGGGGTACAAGGGCTTGAGGGTAAGGGTAGTTCAAATTGGAAACTTGATTCAAGTCAACCCCGAGCAAGAGTATACCTCGACGGTGGGGAGATTAGTTTTATTAGTGGTGGAGGACCCAGTTTAATTGGACCAGATGGAAAAGAATATAAGTCACAAGAGTTAGAGGTTTGCGAGGGTGGAGAAACCCAAATATGGAAAGTACTTGCCTACAAACCTTAATTTATATAACTTAATCTACTGCCCTAAATATGAATGAGAACCCAATAACTGTAGTAACACTCCCTGATAGCGTTTGCTATCCACCATCCGTTCAGGGTTTGCTCAATCTGATAGCAGAATACGCAACTGTTGAGATAAGTGGCAATCTAGCAGAGTATGCTATTTCTGCATCAGCGTTGCCAGCAACAAGTCAAAACCAGTTATGGTTTCAAACTAGTTCACCTATTGGGCAATCTTATGGCGCCCCTAGAGTGGCGCGCTTATACGTTAATGGTCAATGGCTTGAGTTTGCGCAACTAACGCAGGGCGATAGAATTCTTGTGGCGGATAATTCTCCGATTGTCGCTCCATGGGGGGAAAACCCCTACACTTATAGTTGGACCGATACTGGAATAACTTCATATACCCCTACCGCTGCCCCCACACCACCCGTAAATTTTAAGTATAAAACTTATGTTGGATATTGGGATACCAAGAGTTGACACATAACTACGAGTCGTTAATCTAAATAAGCTATGGCTGTATATTCGATAAGCGCCGCAACTCTTCCAGCCAACACGGGATATCCCGCTAATGTACAGGGCTTATTGCAGCTTTTACAATCGTACTTATCGGTAATATCGAATGAAAATTTAACCTCAGTCATTGTTTCATCTACTACGCCACAATCCCAAGATAATGATAAAGTTTGGTTCCAAACTCAACCCGGAGTTGTTGGGTCGCCACAATCAGTAAGGCTTTATTCTAATGGCGAATGGCAAGAATTTTCTCCTTTTGTTTTTGGGGATCTAATACTTACTGACGCAAACGCCGCTATCTCTTCTCCTTGGGGAATTGGGAATACTACTTATGTAGTTAACGGAATTACTAAATTGACTCCGACTACGCCGGTTCCCCCGGCTAACTCACAGTATAAAGTTTACGTGGGGTACTACGAATGATCCGTCGTACCTACGGATCAGTTAAAGAACAACTGGCTCGCGTTACCCAGAATGGTATGTGTGCGACTGATCCTCAGTTGCTCGCTCGGACTAACGAAGCTCAAGAACGTTTGCTTAATAAGGGATTGTACGCTGGAACATATGGGCGTTACTCAGTTTGCGTGTACGGTGGCTGTATTACTCTCCCTCGGGAATTTGAATCTGTTCTTGGATATAACTACAATGGTGCTCCCGCCCAAGTCTACAATCAATGGTATGAGTTCTTGGCCAATGGACCTGGAATCACATCGGCTGGCGCATGGCGTCAGTTAATTGACCGAGGCTTTGTCCCCTGCTTCCGTTCGATAGAAGCCCAAAAGTATCTTCGTGTATACACCGATCTAGTTGAAGATGCTACTTCAACCATTTTGTTCCGAGGTTCGGATACCTATAACAACCGAGTGCAGACAATTGAGAATGGAGTCTACATCGACGGCGAGCGGTTGAACTTGAGTGCTGGCTCGGGTAATTCTAGCGTGTTGGTTTCTGGTCTTACTGGAGAAAATACTAACGGAAATGGAGTGTATGCTTGGTACACAACGACCTATTCTAAACCCGCGTATAAAAATTTAAACGGATATATTATTTACTACGAACCTGGAGAAAGCTGGTATATCCTCAACTCAAATGGGGATATTTTTTGCCAAGCTGATACAGCTACAGGTGCTTATCCATGGTTAGATACTTGGACTTACCCAGCAGGAATTTCTGTAACAGAACTACCCCGAACCACAGTCAATGCTTTCCGAAGCATCGATGCAATAAACAAAACTGCAACGAAAGGTTGGGTCCGCGTCTATGCAGTCGATCCGGTTACTGGTTCGGAGTCATGCATCGCCATACTTGCGCCAGATGAGACTTTACCTCAGTATCGAAGGTATGCGATTCCAGGGTTTGAAAGCGAAGAGGGATCAACTGTGACCGTGTTGGCTAAGCGTAAGTTTATCCCCATTATCACAGATGATGATGACCTTATCGTAACGAACCTTGGAGCCTTAAAAATGATGGCGATAGCCATCGAAAAAGAAGAAAACAATAACCTAGACGAAGCAATGAAGTATGAACAAAAAGCCTTGGAACTCCTTCGCGATGAGTTGAAGGAAGTCGAAGGGGCTAACATTGGTCGTCCTCAGGTTCAAATGGAGATGTTCGCAATGGGAGAAATCCCGAACATGGCATAATTATGGCAGGAATGTTTGATCTACCAACTGCGGGTAATATATTTGGAGACGCTCTTGGTGCAGCTGCGCAATCAGCTTTTCCAAGCTATACTCCAGGAAAAACGAATTGGACTCCGCAGAATCTTTTCGATACCGGATCTCCTCTTGGGACTAAATACACACCCAGTATGTTTGGGTCTGCTTACTCCAACTTCAATTTTGGTCAAACAGGTGGTTATGGTTCTCCTTCTTCTTCTCCTTATATTTCACCCTTATCCGCCGGGCAGCCTGGTATTGCGACCGGCCAGAGTGGCAGCAGCGGTGGGGGGTCGAGGGGTGGCGGCGGCGGGGGTAGCAGACAAAGTTCATATAGCGTGGCGGCTCCTCAAGCTACTCCAATAGAATTTTCATTAGGACCAGCCCCGACGCTTAAAGAACTTAACTTAAACTACGAAGAGATGGGTAAGCGGGCGATGGAAGCTAATACTCCCTTCCGCCAGCAATACAAAAGTTTGGTGCCAGGAGCTGAAGCCGGACTACTGAAGATGTCTGAGCTTGCGAATCAACAATTGAGCGGTCAGTTGTCAAGAGATATGGCCAGTCAAATTGGGCGTGGAGCCGCTTCCCTTGGCTTCAGCACTGGTCTTGGGGGTCGTTCTGGAATTGGCAGGAATATCCTCGCCCAAGATCTTGGCCTAGAAGTATTAAAAGTTCAACAGCAAGGCGCAGATACACTAGCTAGGTCCTCGGCACTGGCGCAACAAGCCATGCAGGCCATGAGCCCGATTGCTCCGGGGCAAGTGTTTAGCGAAGCAGCGAATCAATCCTCAATAAATCAAGGGATTGGGAATCAGAACTTGTTGGCCGCTTGGCAGTCGCAAAATATACCCGGGACTTTTGATGTATCTAAAGGTCAGTTTGCGGGGTACCAACCCGGCACATTCTCGACAACCCGCCCAGTTTCTCCAGATATTATCGCTGCTGCGGAAGCAGCTAAGAAAGCTGGTGGTGGAAAATACAGTCCATATTACCAAGGATACAGAGTTTAATTTATGGCACTCTCACCGAATTCTCCAGATTATATTGGCGAAGTCCGTGGGGTCATCAATGACCTCCGCCAGAACTATTTGACCAAGCAGCAGTTGTTTCAGCAACAACAGCAGGCAGCGGCGCAGAATGCTTTAGGCTATGCTCAGTTAAATGCCCAGAGAGAGAACGCGGATGAGCAGAGCAGGCTCCAGGAAATGCGAATGGGCAACGAGAAATTAGCCTTAGAGCGTCAGTTTCAAAAAGATGATATGACGCTTCAGCGGCAGAAAAATGCGGACCAATTAGATTCAGCTAAATTTGATTTTCTAAAAGAAAAAGAAAATAATCTTATGCAACAAGAGCAAAATTCCGCTGCTCTAGAGAATGAGTTTAGGAGTGCTTACGCGACTAACGATAACAATAAGATCAACGCTGTAATGGATAAGATTGGAAAAGCCAATACAACCACCGCACAACGCACAGCTTTGTTCGGGAATGTGATGGCTGGGATCCAAAGTAAAAAGAAACTTGAAGAATTAGAGAACAATGTTAAAGGAGCACCGATTGCTGATTCTATTGCTTCTTCGATGGCCGTCCTTGACCCATCTAAGTTTACTACTCCGGATCAGTACAAACAGGCCGTCGAAGATTACTCTTCTAAGTTCTCAACTCTCGGCATAACCGATGACAACGTACGCAATGGATTTTCTAAAGCCCGTGATATGGCATTAAAACGTGGGGACGACCACATACAAAAGCCCGTTGGGATGATGGTATTTGATTTCAATAGGATGGGAGAACTGGGAAGATTAGAACCCGAGTACCAAAAACAATTTGAAGATCTTAAAAAAGATCCAGCTACTTTCACTCCTACCGCTTTAGAGGGTTTAGCTTACAAAAGAAACTATGCCAATTCTCTTCAAAGCCTAAAGAATATGGACGCGGGCAATGTAGCTTTAGTTACTCAGCTCCGGCAAACTAACCCAGACCTAGCTCAGAAAGATCTATCTGGATATCTCCCAGATTTATCCCCAGTACAAGGATACGATGCGGCTATTAATCCAGATACGGGTTTGTTAAACCCAAGTGTTACTAAGAGGCAAGAAGCTTTTGTTAATGATTTCAGAACTGGCGCGCTAATCCAAGGAAGAGCCCCGACCATGATGTCCTCTTTCCCTATGCCTAAAATAGAGACAAAGGAAGGGCAATCAGTGGCGCCGCCAATCAAGAGCCCAAGTAGATTTGAAGCGGTTCAACTTCCTGGCCAAGCGGTTATACCAACAGTAGCTACTGCCCCCAAGATTTCCCCCGAAACCATAATGGGAGTAGTCCTTGAGTTTAACAAAGATCCCAACGCTCTCTACCAAGGAAGGCCAGTATCTGAAGTTGTAGCTCGGCTACAGTCCCTAGGAGTACCCCTACCCGGCTTACGAATTCCACAATCTGCAATAGCCCAGCCTGCACAAACACGTTGACCAGTTCAATGCGTTCCGCTTGAATAGGTAAGGTTATGGCTGATCCCTTTATCCCAGAAGTAGACCCGAATTTACAAGTTGCGCAGGAAGAAAAACAGCCTTCTAAATCTTCCCTTGAGATTGATAGTTTATTCGCTGAATCCCCGGCCACTAGTTCTTCCCAGGAAATTAACGATTTATTTTCTCAGCCTTCTAATAGTTTAGCCCAAGCTCAAAATTTAATTTCAGTCAGAGATAACCCTAAATCTGCCGATGTTATAGGTGGGTTAGCTACACGTTTAAAAGAAGGCAAGCTTCCCTTCAATAAACAATCTTTCTCCGATCTCCAAGATAACGTAGCTAAATACAGTCTTGAAGCCAACCCGAAATTAGTGGAGGCAGAAAAGAAAAACGACTGGCTCGGTATGACTGGGATTGCACTTGGCGGTGTCGGCAGAACAATTGGCGCGACTCTACAAGCTGGCATAGGAATTACCAACGAAGAAGCTGATGCCACTCGCAATAGTTTTGCTGCCCGTAATTTTATTGGTGGGATAAAGGACCCGACTCAAGCAGCTAAAGCTTTAGAGTTGGGATCACTCTACGGGGACGAACTATCTAGCGGTAAATCTATTGTGCCGAAGGATGAGCAGCCAGGTATGGCTTTTGGAACGGGCCCATTCACCGTTAAACTGGGAATGAATCTCGCAATGGCGGAGAATTATTTGCGGGATTTACAGAGCGACAAAGCCAAAAAATTAGGTACAGCAAGTCTAAGAAATTTTGCGGTACAATCTGGCGATGCATTCTTACCCTTCGCTTCTGTCGGGGATATTGTTGTAGACGAAAATAACCCCGATCTTGTTGCCCGCCGGGCAGCTTTGACGAATGCAATCAACGATGAAGTTCAGACCAACTATTTGGGTTCCACAGTTGCTGGGGCCGCAGTAGGTTCACTAGGTCAGTTCATGTTGGTCGGATCGGGGGCTACCAAACTTCTTGGTAAAGCGGCCACTATTGCTGGGGAGACAACCCAAGTACCCACTATCCTATCGCAGGGGGCAACTTATGCCACGGTAGGAGCTTCCCAATCTTTTACTGGGGATCCGCGCGATCTAAGCGTTGGGCAACGCTTAGCATCCATAATTTCTAATGCTTCTTCTTTGGGTTTATCGGAAGAGGCTGGGAATAAATTAGAAGATGTATTGGATCACGCTTTAGTCAACCATATGGTGGCTAAAAGTTTAGCTAAAAATATACCGGCTCTAGCTCCAGTTGTACAAGGTACTGCTAAGGTTATCGGTATTACCTTAGGTGAATCTTCTTCAGACTTTATTCAAGCAGTAATGGAGGCTCAAGATCCAGTATCTCAGATGCCGCAAAGCCTTGCCGCTTCTGGTGGCATAGGTTTGGGTATGGTTTTAGTTGAAGGTCTTGCTGGCCGACGAGCTAGGTTAAACACACTAAGGACCGACAAGACTTATGATATTCTTCACCAGACTATAACCGGAATTAAAACAGACACGAATTTGACCGAGGAAGAGAAGGCTAAACAAATTAATGAGCTTCGCCTAAAGCTAGACGCTCCAGAAACGAAAGATCTATTTGATGCGGCGAACGTAAGGTCTTCACTTGATAAAAATGTGTCCCCGAAAACTACTGAGGTTGCTGACGAAGCAATTGATTTAGCTAAGAAAAAATCAGTTGAGGCTATGCTTTCTCAAGAATTGAGTAAGGCAGAAGGCCAGATTGGTACTCCAACAGTTGTAAGTACAGAGGCCCCTGAAACTGAAGAAGAAAAACTCTCAGCACTCAACGAGCTAGTCGATGCCTTTAACAAAGGTGCAACCTCTATTGCCCTATCGAATGTACCAGCCAATGCTTCGAAGATTCAATGGCTCGAGGGGCAAGGGCGCATTGTCGGGGCACTCTCCGAAGATGGCAAGACATACTCAGTAACTAACGTTAAAACAGGCAATGGCGATTGGCTTAATGGAACGCCAGCAATTGAGTTTAACCAAGAGTTAAAAGATCAACTTATAATGCGCGGAGAAGAGATTGGTATCGGGCAGGATGAATTAGACCAAATGAATTCCGAGCTTGAGAAAGCTGGCACAGATGCAGATGTAGAGGAAGTTGCCAGAAAATATCTTGGCCCAACCGATTATGAAGTGGCTCTAGAAACTAAGTTAGCGAATAGCCAAGAGCGTGTCGTCGAAGAAAAACCAGCTGAGATAAATGCTCAAAAACTTCAGGCTCAGATCAATGTTCTAGAGTCTAAGATTAAAGAAGTTCCTGAGGAAGAGAAGGTAGTCCTCCAAGAACAAATCGATAGGCTTAAAGCAATGTCCGTAGAAGGACAAGCCGCCCGCTTAGTTCGAGGAGAAGAGTCAGTTTCTAGTCTTGTAAAGCAGTTTGAAAGTGAGGCCGCTTCAGAAACTGCGCCGGGTAAGCTCGCCCCCGAGTTAGAAGCAACCCCAGATGTTGTTCTGCCTATAAATAATCCGGATAGCGAATCATACCAGAAGTTCCAGAAGCTTCAGCCTGACTCGAGGGAGAATGATCGTGAAGCACTGGGGACAGTATTTAACCTAAAGAACCCAGCCACAGTTGAGTTACTCCAAAGCCTTGGAGCTATCGACGAAAATGGTCGCAATATTATGACCCCAGCAGAAACAGTGCTGGCTTATACTAACCGTAAAAAGTCTTATCTCCAGAGCAAATCCTTGGCTGGATATCAAAAGTACAATATCTCCGACGAAGTATCTTCTGCCACAATCAACAGTTTCTTATATGAGCTTCGTAAGGGTAAGAGTGATATCTCGCTTAGCATTCTCTTTAATAGTCGTCTGCGAGATTTTATTCGCCGCGCGATCCCGCGTATGCGAGCCGGAGTTGGGCAGGGAGCGGCAGTCAGTCTTGAGACCCCGGGACTTCGTGTTGGCGCAGTAGATGCAGAGACTTTGGCAGAAGAGCAGGGAATTAACCCCGCCGTTGCCGGGGCTATCAACGAAGCCCTCGATCAGATTGATGCAACTGAAGTTGATAACCAATTACAGAATCCTTCCGATATCCCGTCCCAGTCGCAAAGGCAGGAAGCTCTAGCGATCCTCGGCCAGAATCTTGTCACACCCTTTAGAGACTCATTAGCCACCGAAGGCGAGAAGCTTGCCTTTGATTCTGTCACATCGGGCAAGGCCGCGACAGCACAAGACGCAGCAAAAGCTGGAACTACAATTGACAATATCAATGCTCTAAAGTCGGAAGTTAAACTCAAATTTATAGCGACTCTAGAATCTGAGTATCGCAAGAATCAACAGGCCGAAACACTTCCGTCCCGCGAAGTCGCAGAACCGGAAGGCTTAGTTAGAGCTGGGAATCTTACTCAGCAACAGATCAAACCTATTGAGAATATCTTTAAGAAGTACCAAGCCGATAGCATATTTGACGATGCTGAACTTAGCAATGCGAAAGCCCTGCTCGATCAAGTTCGAAGCACACGTTCAGTTCAAATGCTTAAAGCTTTCGAAAATTATATTAATAGTGTTGCTTCTGATAAAATTTCTCCGGAAGGAATTACTGCGTTAGCCGAAGCAATCGATGGCGAAATCAAAGCCGGAGTCCAGGAAGAAAGTCTTTCAGATAAGCAAAGCCAAGACTATATCAGCAAACTAAACAAACTTGCCGAGCCATATTTGGCCTCTCAAGTGATGGAAGAGGGTGAGGCAAAAAATAAAATTGCCACCAACTTCCGGACAAACCTATTAAAAGTTAGTGACCAAATCGCAAACGATAGAGGATTCAACATACCCGAAGGAGAAATAAATGAAAAACCAATCAGCAAACCCGAAGCTAAGACAACCGATGACCGACGTGCGGAAGCTAGCAAAAACTTTCCGCAAAACGAATCGAAGCGCGCTTCCACCGCAAACAGAATTCCTGGACAAACCATCCCCCCTGTCGGGAAAGAAGTGGGACGAGCTACTACAGGTGCAACAGTTGGAGCCGGGAGATCTGGAGTTGAGGTCGCTCGTGGCACCCCGGTCCCAAAGTCCTTTGTCGAGTCAAGAGCTCAAGTAGGCAAAGTATACGACGAAAAGATTCTTGCCCCGATTGGATCTGAAGCTTTAAATCTTCTTTCCTCGGAGCAAAAACAAGACACGGCTGCGGCAATTACTTCTATAGAAGGCTCTTCCACCAAATCTTTCTATTTGGCTAACGGGCCGGGTACAGGTAAAACACGGGTGTTACTAGCAGCAGGAAAATATTACCTCGATAAGGGATTCAATGTATTTTATCTAACCGCCCCCGACGCTATCACCCCTGATTGGGATCAAGGTACTATTGGCGGGACAATTACAAAAGATGCAGCCTTGATGGGCGTACCAATCGTAGCCAGAGGTGGTAAAGGAAATAATAACCGTGGCCTACCTATTGAGAAAGTTCCAGGAAAAATTGTCGTATCTACTTACACTTCGCAATATTTAGAACAGATCATTCCTTTGGTTGACTCTAAAACTGTTGTTATATTTGATGAGCAACACTCTGGTCGTAATCTCCACAAAGCTGTCCAAGAAGGCAAGACTAGGGCGTGGTCGATCTTGATGAATGAGATATCATTGAAGGCTGGGCGTGTGTTGATGGCTTCCGGAACTCCCTTTGAAACCCCTGATCAGCTTCTATCTCTAGGGCGACTTGGTATTTTCAACTCAGAATCTCCCGATGCTTTGATCAAGAGACTCGGCTTTGAGAAACAGTATCTTCGCGGGGGGAAGAAATCTTATTGGGTTCTATCCCCCGGTGTTACCGAAACGGAGATGCAAGATAGGCTAGAAACTTATCTCGACGGCTTAGTGAAGAATGGGATCTTACGTTCTCGTTCTTTGAAATTAGACGGAGTTAAGGTTGAATTCCAAGATGTTCCGCTAGATGCCGCGATCACTAAGCGTTTAGAAGATATTAAAAGCATGTATGGCGGCGAGCAGAACAAAAGTATTAGCGCTCTTAGGCAACTAGTCGCTGCTCAGAAACGGGCTTTGGAAGAGTATAAAGTAAATGCCGCAGCCGCTAGGGCAATAAAGTCTATCCAACAAGGTCGTAAACCCGTGATCTATGTTGGGTTTGTTTCCGAAATTAACGCTCGCGGGGAAAGTGTTGACCCAACCTCAGCAGCCGTTGAAGCCGAACTCCTTCGCCTTAACCCAAATCTAAAGATTGCCAAGATGTATAGTGGTTCGGGGCAAACTAAGGAGGAGGCTTTGGCGGCCTTCAATGAGGGCGATGCAGATGTTCTGATCGCAACGAAAGAGATGGGCGGTACGGGGATTGAGCTTGACGATAAGTTTGGTGACCAGCCTCGCGACATGATCATTATGTCTTCTCCGGTCAGCGCGATTCAAGCTGTGCAGTTGATTTACCGGGTATGGCGCGGGGATAGCGCGAGTCGCCCGAATCTTATTTTCTTGGAGTCCAAAGCTGAAGTAGATCAGTACAATATCGACCGCATGCGGGCTAAGCTTCGGTTACTGGATGCTACAACGAGCGCTGGTTTTGAAGGCTTGAAAGCTGAAGAGGCTGTTGCACCCGTTCGTTCTGATGAAGCAACACCAGAGCAACTCTCAGAGACTGAAGGAACACTTCAATCAGTTCTCGGGACAACTCTTTCTAACAACGTAATTACTTTGCGCGATGAAAAAGGAAAAGCTAAAACTTATAATATCAGCATTAATCCTGGGGCTAAGAACCTAGCTGCTGCTATGCCCGGGGATAGTGACGAATCGGACACGATCATTTTCAATCCAGAGAAGTTAGCCGACGCAAAGAAGCTACTCTCACCCGAAGCTTTTAAATCCTATCTGACGAAGATGATACTAGAGGAAACGATCCACGTAGAAACGTATCGATATTTCCGTGAACTTGGATATAGCCCTTTTGAAGAAGTTTCTGCTATCGGAGAAGGCTTGAGCCAAGCGGCTAGACTTGCGATAGCTCGTCTTTACTACTCAAACTTTGGTTCTGATATCACAAACCCAGCCACCCAAAGTCTAATCAAAACCCTAGCCAACGACCCTTACCTAGTCGCTATGGAAGGAATCCGTCAGCTAGCGCAACTCGATTTAACCGGGGGTGTAACTGAACAAGTGGTCAGTGGTAACCGGGCAGATATAGATAGGGCTACAAATCGGTTAAGAGATATTATCAAGGACGAAAATAAATCAACTATAAAAAGAATATCTATCTGGCTCGACGGAATAGCTACGGTTATAAAGAGAGGTTTAGGGCTAGCACCCTCTGCTAAGGATCGATTGGCCTTGCGTCCAAGCATCGAAGATTCTATTAATCGTCTGCGTAAAACATCTAAAGCCCTAGAGGAAGCGTCTAATGTATCCCCAGCCGCGGCACCTGCTCCGGGGACTTCACCCACCGCCCCAAGACCAGCCACCGTTTTTGACTCCTATGATCTTCGAGTCTATCGAATGATTGAAAATTATCTCCAAGGAAACACCGGAGAGGTTCTAGGAGTTACAGCTACCGACGATCTATTCAAGACTGTAAAGGTTAGTGACTGGCTTGACGCTCTCGATGTGAATACTCGACGAGGTGCAATAACCAACGACGAACGAAGTCTTTTCCGAGCGGCGGCACAAGCTGTTATGGAAGGTGGCCGAGCAAGTCTTCCAGCTATAGCCAACAAAGCTCTGGAGATAGCGGAGGGAATGGAAGAGGCAGGTAAATCGTTACCCGTTGCAGCTTTCGTTGCTACTTCTGCCCCGGTCGAGGTCGTAAATGCTTCGCAGTCATTCAAAGAAGAACCCACCTACCGAGAGTATCGTGTAAAAATTCCTGGCAGTACCGCTATTTCTACTACGGCTGTTTCCGAAGCTAAAGCCGTATCCAATGCGGCAATCCGATTATTCGAACGGCAAGAGGTTGTCAACTATAACGGGGGACGTTATACCAATCCCGTAGCTTTGATTGCGGCATTACGAGATACTGGCTATGCAAAGTTTGCTAAGCCCACTTCACCAGCCCCCGAAAGCAGGGGAAGAATTTCACTACCCAATCTTTTGAGTTTAGAGAAAAATAGTGAATTGGCTTATCATGGGACAAGGCTCGACCAAATTACTTCTTTGCTTGGCGGGATTAAACCAGATACAAATTTCAGTCCTGACTTTAATGGGCAAGCATTTGGGAGTGATGTCGTTCTCGTTTACCCGAAGAATCAATTGCCCCTCAATAAAAAATCCTATCAAAATGATTTAGTATTGACACAGGGAAGTGCTACTCAGCCCGTAGCTGCGATGCTAGATGTGGCGAACTTTGAAGGCTCTGACGCTCGTCGTTCGTATTTTGGCGTAATGGAAGATATTACAAATCTACCCAAAGAGGATTCGGATATAGCGATGAACCTGTATACCGCTCTTGATTTGGGCGACAGGAAAAAAGCCGCACAGATTAGAGATGATATTCGTGGCAATCCCGCTGCCATTGAGCAACAGATCAGGGACATGCGGATTAAAGAATTTAAGGGGAAGTATTATTTACCAACCGGGGAGCAAATATTTAGCCTACCAAAAGCCCAGCCAAAACCAAATGCGGAAGTAATCAATCGTTTGGCCGTTGAACTATCCAAAGCTTCCGACGAAGCCACGCCGAGCATCTCTCAAGAGCAAGCCATAAAAAATGCTGTGGCCACCATACCTAACAGTATTCCTGTATTTACCTATGAACTCTCTGACTCCGGGCAAGTAACAAATGTGAAATCAGTTCGAGCAGGCGTGCCAGCCCTGGCACCAGCCCCCGAGATCCGGGAGAGCCAAGCTGTAAAAAATATTATTGCTACGTTCGACAACGCTCTACCCGAAGGAAAGATAAAGGATAAAATACTTAGCCAGCAAAACTATCAAACTGTTAGCAACGCAGAACGGTTAGAGGATGCTAAGTCTTATGTTGAGGCTAATGGTATAGAGACTTCTATCATGAACTTTTTGGGCGGGAACATTAAAGGTCCGCTACCACTACAACAAGCTATTGGGTTTGAAGTGGCTAGGGTTCTAAGCGAGAAGTCCAAAACTGATCTTTATGCTAGGGGGAACCTAGTTGAAGTCATGCTTCTCCTATCTAAGAAATACGGAACTGAAGCCGGGCAAACTGTTAGCTTATGGAAGGCTCTCGGAGAACTGTCGAACAATCCTGAGGCGATGAAGATGTTCATAGGTAGGCAACTTGATTCTGCCGTTAAGGGTAGGCTGAGCGGATATGTTGAAGAAGAGGGAGAGATAGCTGACAAACTAAAAGATGCGTCGCGAAGGGCAACAGAAAAACTTTTAACGAGTCCAAAGAATAAAACTACTCTCGAAAAGATAACCAAACTTATTGAGTTGAATAAGAAGCAGTCTTCCGTAGCAGAGATAGAAGCTCAGATAGCTTCCTATCTCGATAGCGACCAAGCAGCATCTGACGGAATAGAGTTTTTAGGAGCTGATCTAGCGGCCGCTCCAGAAGTGGGCGGCGGTGGTTCGGACGATATTCGCCTTAACCCCGATCAAACTAAGGCTCTTAGCCGAATGATTCTTGATCTTATCCAGCGTTCCGAAAACCCCGATGTACTCGCATCGTCAGAGGAAGAGATCAAACGTTTGCTCCTACTAACGACAACTCTACGCAACGCGAAGGACCAAGATAATATTCGAAGAAAATTAGATCTTTATTTCGATGCTTCTCTTGCCCATGCGCTTGAAATATTCTCTAACCAAGTACTTGGTGAAGCTCGTGCCAGAGAAAATATTCAGCCCCCAGCCACGCGTGGGGAAGCAATTAATCGAGTATATAATGCTAAGGCGAGAGCTAAAGAACGAGCCCCAGTGTCAATCGAGCAAGGGGTTGGCGATGGTTCCATAGACCATGCCCTTTTAGATGCGGCAGCCAATAGCCTGCAAAGGCAAGCCGAGCGCCTACAAAAAGAACCCAAAACAAAATCGCAGATAGAATTACTTGTTAGTAAAATTAAAAGTTATATCGCGGCCAACACCAAAGCCGCGGGTGGTCTACAGCCTGCCTATAAACCCATACCAAAGCCAACGCAGGCAGAAGTATTCCGGGATCTAGTCGCGAACCATCCGCAAACTATGGAGATATTTGACGGCATACGTGATTCATTACAAAACAACTTTAGTGAAGAAGAACTTAGTGGCCTAGAACCTTTCATCGAGAAAGTATTTAATAGCCCTTACACTCAATCCAGCTTAAAGAATACTATCCGAACATTAGAATCTATCGGCGGCCCACGGACAAATATTCAAGGACTTATCCGTTCTAGCCGCGGCGATATAATGACATTTGAAAATGAGATGGGGGCTTTACTAAGCAAAAACACAAGCCTTGACGAAGCCCAGAAGAAAGAGGTTACTGATTTTCTACGAGAGGGTTTGGCCGAGTTAATTGCGAATGAACGCAAGATAGAACTCGAGAGAATCAAAAAACGATTCGAAGCAAAGAAGGAACGTAAGACGAGAAAGATGCGGTCAGCTTTGGATAAGCTAATCGAGGCTTCTAATCTTGGCGTTTTAAATGACAGCGAAGTATTTACTCAGATGCATTCCCAGCTTGGGTTGCCCGAGCTTGGCCTAGAAGAGAGAGCACATCTAAATAAACTCATAGAAGATTTACCTCTCTATCCCGTTGGGATGATCAGGAATAAAGAAATATCTAAGATGTATAGGTATGTTAAACTCGTATCACCGCAAGTTTGGGGCGAGCTATTAGTTAACTACCAAACGTCTAACTTGCTAGCAGGTATAGGCACTATCGGAATCAATGCTTGGTCGGCTACCGTTAGTAACCAACTTAACGCTGGTATTCTCGCAGCAGTTGGAACAGCCAAGGGAGTATTCGGAGACAAGAATAGAGCTGCTGGTTACAAAAAGGCAGCCTTAGCCCTCAACGCAAGTATATTTGCGGGGGAGAAACCAGCCATTAAAGCAGCCAAGAATGTTCTTTTCACCGGGGATTATTCCAGTATTCAAGATGCTCTAACTCAGGAACTCGGTGGGGTGAATCTTTGGGAAGCAATTCTAGGGCAGGCCGAAGACTACCGTGCTGGTAAAAAGGGAACAACTAAACCGGAACTACCCGTAAATATTCTAGGGCAAGAGTATCGCATACCCCTAGATTCAAAATATATAAGCAGTAAGTACGGCGCTCTAGCGCCCTTTATTTTCTTCGGTAGAGCTATGGCAGCTGGCGACGCCATCAATAGGGTATCCTCGCGCAAGATGTATGAGATGGCGGAAGCAACTAACATTGCGATAGAAAAGGGTTTGCAAACACAAGAAGAGATCGAGACTGAAGTTGCTAGACTTCTCAACCAATCGCCAGAAGCTAGGGCTCGCGCTGAAGCAAAAGCCGCCAATGAAGCAAAAGAATTTGGCCTCAACCCTGACCAGCAATCCCTTAGGGTTGAAGAAATTCTTGAGCAAGGTAGACCTGACGAACAGGAAGTAAAAAATCTAGTAGAGAAAGCAAGAAATTTTGCAGCTCAATCCACCTATACAAATAACTTTGAGGGATGGTTTGGGCTACTCGCAGATGGGTTAACTAGCATAGCAAACAAGGCCTGGCCCCTTAAGCTAGTTATTAAGTTCTTAAAGACTGGGTCGAGCTTGGCTAACGAGGTATTAAATTTCTTACCCGTAATGTCTACTATCCGACTGTATCGGGGATCAGCAGCTATGCTCAAAGAGTCTAAGTACTATAGACCACCACCCGTTGCCGGTACCGTAGAACACGATCTTCTTCTTGGTAAGATGACGGCTGGGTACATAATTACAGCTGGTCTTCTAGCAGCTTTACGTGGTGCATTAAGCGGAGAAGACGATCCTTATTTCAACATACACTTCAAAGGACCTAATGATCCAGCTCAGCGTGAAGCATTCTTTGCTGCTGGTGGTAAGCTTCGTGCAATCCAAGTGGGAAGATTCAAAGACGGAAAGCCACAATTCTTTAGCTTTGAAGCTACCCCAGTCGGTTTGTCCGGGCCTTTAATTCTTTCTGGGGCTATCACAGAAGCCATTAGGTACGAAAAACGAGCGACAGCAGAAGCCATTATTATGGGCACTATAACTGGAGGAGCCCTGGCTATGTATGGTATCTTAGATATGGCAGCCTTATCAGGTATCCGTCAGATCATGTCCCTGACATCCCCCGGAGTTGGGCAAAAAGATGCTAAGGGCATCATGACAAATCTAACCAAAACGGCGGGTAATGTAGTTGGTGGGTTGATCCCAGGATATGCAAGTCTTCGAGACGTTGAGCAAGTATGGAATGGTATTACGGGAGCTCCATCCGCCAGACCCTATCAAGATAGTTTTATGTCTACGTTCGCGCAGTCTATCCCCTTCGCCTCAAAGGTTGGACAGCCTGATCTCGATTTTCTAGGAGGTTCTCTTAAGACTCAGTTAGCCAATACACTTCCGTTGCTACGCCGTCTCACTACAGTTGGTGTTGATTCCGTTGATTACAATGAAGGAAAACGAACACCTCAAGCAGTTCACGATAAACTGATATCATTGTTTGCAGCTAATAGAATATCCCTTGACTGGGGAGCTGGACCCCTCAAAGATTTTGCTATGATGGATTTAGTCAAAGATAAACAAGCCAATGGCCAACCAATTTCATTCGACGATTTTTATCAGCTCAAGCGTGAACTGACCCCAGACGAGAAGTACGAGTGGATGAAACGAGCTGGAGTAGCTATCCAAACTCAACTCGGTGGTATGATCCCACAATTAGAAACTATGAGCCGAGCACAATTCGGGACAGTTGTTCCCGCCATAACTGGCCCAATCAAACGAGCAATCCTTTATCAAGTCTTGCTTGAGAAAAATCAAGCTGGTATCTTGTATCCCGAAAGTAAGTAAGTAGATTCTTGTTATGCCACTAGGAAAAGCCAGCATGCCCTGCAATCAGCCTAGGCCTAGCACAAGGCCTGGAAAAAAACGTATGGTAAAAGCTTGTGAAGATGGGAAAGAAAAACTCGTACACTTTGGGGCCAAAGGATATGGCAATAACTACTCTGCCGCAGCTCGTAAATCCTTTCGGGCCCGCCATGACTGCGCGCATCCTGGTACCAAATTAAGCGCCAAGTACTGGGCTTGTAAGAATCTTTGGGCCGGACCAGGCGGAGCTACCACACCTAACCCAAGCAATCGACAGGGGAAATACTAATATGCCACTAGGAAAAAAGAAAAAGGGCTTAGGGAAATGATGATCTTCTGGCCCATCGTTTTAATGGTGGGTGTCGTGGTAATCCTAATCGTTTGGAAGCCAAAGGGTAGGACTGAATTGTGGACAGAGATGTCTGCCGAGGAGAAGTATATGTTGGCTAAGCAGATATTCACCCGTGACCCGTCGAGCTTCAAGGACAAGGATTCGAATGGTATAGAAGACGAACTTGAAAAAGGGCCTTGACCATAGTTTTTGCATCCTATAGTATAGCTTCTATGCCTCTAGGAAAAAATGTATCTGCTAATATCAGCGAATTATATGCTGATAATAAGAAAAAAGGTAAGGAACGTGGGGCCGGTGGAACGCCTCGCTCCAAGTCTCAGATCATTGCAATTGCGTTAAGCGCAGCCGGTAAATCGAAAGGTAAATAATATGGCTGATACCGGATATCTAAAAAATCTTAGCGAGTTTCAAGTAGATCGCCCCGCCGCGCAAAGATCATTTAAAAAATACGGGATAGATATTACAGGAATGAATGATACTCAAATTTTAGATCTAAGTAAAAAGTTTGATGAAATTAGAAAAATGGCGCCAAATGAAGAGTCAGTTGGCGGAAGATTCTTAAAGTCTCTTGAGGAATCCAACTCCAAATATAATAAGATAAACCCAATCCTAGAGAATAATTTTGCTCAAGAAATGGAAAAAAATATGGTGCGCGCAAACGTTGGCAAGGCCGCTTCTGTTCTGGGTAAAGTAGCCGGGCCAGCGGTAGGTATTGCCCAAGCTGGATTGGGACTACAAGATATTTTAGATAAGACAAAGGCGGGAGCTTCGTTGAAAGAAGCGGCTACCGACCCAGAAGTAGTCAAGGGGTTAGCAAGAGGCGTTTATGGATACGCTGGTGGTGATGTGGGTGGAGCTTTAGGTTCAATGGTCCCGGGTGGAATGGGTACTAAAGCAATAGGAGCTCTCGCGGGTTCAGTTGCTGGCGCTTACGGTGGAGTTAAGCTTGCCGATATGATGACGGGTAACCCGACAATCGACAAGATCATTACTGACCAGCATGAGAAAGCCAAGAACGAGCGCATTCAAAGTGAAGAGTATTTAAAAAATCCTAGAATGGCCGATGCGGCCCCTAAGAATATGGAACTTCGTCCAGCAACTACCACTGAATCTAGTCCAGCTGGGGTATCAATTTCCCCAGAAGTAATCAAACAATTAGAAGCTAAAAGGGATGCTCTTTCACAGAGGCGAAGGGATCTAGAAGACCAACGTAGGCGCGATGAGTACGATGCTATGGTAAGAGCTAGACAAGCGAGGGCTAGGGATTCAGCGCTTAAAGCTACGGAACAGTAAGAGAACTCTACTATGGACACTCAAGATTTTTTAGAATGGGCTAACCAAGTTACCCCAGAGTTTTCTGCAAAAAAAGTATACAGCCAGGACGATGCTAAACTCACTGCATTAAAAAAGAAATGGAAAGAAGAAGACGCACCCCTCCCCACATATGTTTTAGGAAAAGATAGTTTTGGAAGAGATATTATGACGAATAAACCTTCTTCGTCCCAGCAGGAAAAGTTGTCCCGAATTGAAAAATACAACTTAGCTCCTGGCTCATTAACCGAATTTGAAAAAGGAGGTCTTCCAGAAGGAGCTACACCCAGTCAAATTGAAGCTGGGAGAGACGAAATTGCCAGTAGAAATGCGCTGGACATGCTATCTAAATGGAAAAAAACAGCGCAAAGTAGGCAACAGGCCGAAGATAATGGGTGGTATTTTAATCAGGATACTAATAAATATTCTAGAACAAAACCCCCCACAATAAAAGATACGGGAACAAATGCCCCAGCTTCAACTGTAGCAACTACAAACACCCAAACTTCAGAACCCGCGATTCCAAATCCTCCTATCCAAATTCCAGAAACATTACCCAAGTATTTTCCTAGGACAGATGTCCAGCAAAAACCACCCACAGAAGAAGCGGATCGAGTGCGTGATGTATCTGGGGAGAAGGGTTGGAATTTTGGAACAGGTTTGGGGAAAGTACCATCTCCTTTAGATACTCTATCTCCTACCGCTAGAAATATAGTTGAGGGGTTTAGGAAAACTAAGGGCGCAGTTTCAAATATAGGTAGAGGTATAGCAAGGACTGGGGCGCGAGCTGTAGAACAGATGAATGCTAATACAGAACAAGAGGTGGCTTCATCTCAAGCTGAGGCTCAAGCTTTTAAAGAGGCCGCTGGAAAAGTTATTGGTGGTGTAAAAAAAGTAGCCTCAATAGCTAATGAACTAAAAAATTATCCAGAAGTAGAACGAATTATTATTGCTAAAGCCAAACAGCGACAGTCACTTGGTGAAAACTATGATTCAGCTTACGAGAATGAACTGCAAAAGCTGCTATCATCTCAAGCCAATCGCTAAACAAACTCTTAAAAATAATATGAAAAACTACTCCATGAATATGAACCAGAAGAATATGAAGACGCCAGCTAATAAAATGCCTTCTGTTAAGGTTGAAAAGAAACCTTACGTCATGCCGAAAGTCCAGAACAAGGGTCGTGGTTTAGGAAAGTACTAACATGCCCGCCAAGGCCTGCCCGCGGGAGACTCAGGATATCGCAGCCAATCTTGCCAACCGCAAGAAGGCTATTACCACGGCTATGTACGGGCCGATGAACCCTAATGAACCTAATGAAGACTACTGGACGAAGATCGCTGGGGAGTTTGGAACCACACCCGAAGAAGCTAAGAAGTCTAGATGCGGTAATTGTGCAGCTTTTAATATCACTACTCGTATTAAAAATTGTATTGCCCAGGGATTGGGAGATGACCAAGGGGATGAATGGCTGATCATTGATGCTGGGGACTTGGGATACTGCGAAGCTTTTGATTTTAAGTGCGCCTCTAAAAGAACCTGTAAAGCATGGATTGTTGGGGGACCACTCGATGATTCGAAGGAAGATGGGCAGAAAGGTTTCGTAGACGCTGTCGAAGAACAGGCATAGTTTATGCCTGAATATTTTCCGGAAAACAATACTCCGATCTGGTCGGATACGGAGGTTCGTAGTCTTCAGAAAATTGTAGGCGCGATTGAGAGTATATCAGCAGTACTTCCAACGGATGCCTTCGGTCGTTTGCGCACAGTAGCCCCCTTAACTTTATTTGATTCTAATCATCGGTTCCAGGACAACGGTCTATGGTCTACGTACACGGCTGGTACAGCCTCCGCGGTGTTTAACTCTAGCCAAGGTCTAGTTGACTTGAATGTGGATGGCACAAGTGGCGCGGAAGTAATCCGAGAAACAACTAAAGTATTCGCCTACCAACCAGGAAAATCCTTACTGGTGATGAATACTTTTGTTATGAATCCAGCCAAAGATAACCTAAGGCAAAGGGTTGGGTACTACGGGGATAGTAATGGTATGTATCTGGAACTATTCGGTAGCGCGATTAATCTAGTCGAGCGTACTGAGGTTAGTGGTTCTGTTGTTGAGACATCCGTTCTGCAAGACGATTGGAATGGCGATAAACTAAACGGTACTGGTGCCTCTGGTTTTACTCTCGACCTTACTAAAGCTCAAATTCTTTGGATGGATATTGAGTGGCTTGGCGTAGGGACAGTGAGGATGGGGTTCGTAATCAATGGCCAATTCATAGTGTGCCACTCGTTTCACCACGCGAATCTGCTCGCTTCAACCTATATAACAACGGCCTGCCTACCCTTGAGGTACGAGATAACAAATACTGGGACTACTTCTGGAGCTAGTATCTTAAAACAAATCTGTTCAAGTGTAATATCGGAAGGTGGTTATGAGTTGAGGGGGGCGCATCAGTCTATTGGAACTGCCGTGGGGTCTCCGCGCAGGCTCACAACTGCTGGAGTATTTTATCCAGTTTTATCTATAAGACTTAAGTCTTCTCCCGACAGGCTTGACGCGATTGCTATTGTTTCAGCAATCTCTTTGCTTGGCAAAACTGCTGGAGATACTTTTAATTGGCAGATTAAAAATGCTGCTACTACATCTGGGGGAGTATGGGTAAGCGCTGGTTCTGATAGCGCAGTCGAATATAATATCTCTGGTACATCAGTAACTGGTGGAAGAGTTATCGCTTCTGGTTTTTTTAGTACTACCCAGCAAACTGGTGGTAGTGTTAGTATTAATAAAGAAACTTTATTCGCAAACCAGTTAGAAAGAAACGGTATAACTGGGGATAGGTTTGAAATAAGTATTGTAATGGCGGCCAATAACAATAACTCTGATCTGTTCGCTTCGCTAGATTGGGAAGAGATAACCCGCTAATTACTTGTAGTACAACGCCAGCTTAGCAACCTTGTCGAGCAAACCTTGGCGTGGTCGATACAAGAGATCGATTGAGCTCTTAACTTTTTTCTTTTTCTTTTTAGCCACGACTTCTCCTAAACCCAACAACTGGGACTTCGCTCCAGACTAAGGCGATGTGAAGCTCACTGTCTTCGAACCAAACGTCTATCTCCGGGCTAAATCCAGCTTTGAGCTTATCATGCAGATCATGAAAGGCCTTGCGGGTAATAATCAGCTCTTCCGATTTACCGTCGACCGCAGCTGCGGCGAGTAATACACGGAGGAACTGTTCAGATAGTTCGCTGAACTTTGCTTCTGCAAGCTTCTTAGGCACAATTCAATGCTGACTAGTGGGGTTGCCAAGTCAATATGGCTGGGACAAAATTACTTTGTGAGAAATACTAAGCGCGATATTATCTGGTTAACTTATCTCTCTGCGCTTGCAATTATTAAGACTGTCCTTATTCTAATAGGTAGACGGCTGATGCGATGACAAAAAATATTCCCGAGTCCCCAGAACTGACAATACTTCCAGAACAAGTGGCGGATATTTTACAATTCTCGCGCGCTTGCTCTTTGGGTATCATCACTCCTGAGGAACTCGGGAATAAATTAGATGACTTCGAAACCTGGTTAGGTGAACATTTTTAAATTATCTAACCATTAGTTTCTTTTGTATAGTTTCACAAGTATGGGCGTAGGTTCCTAAGACCATCGAATAGATGCCCCAAAGAACAACGAACATACCTATGAGTGTGAAGATTAAGTATATATTCTCCAGCACTTTCATCGCTAACTTTTGTTTTTGCTTCACTCTTATATAGATGCTAGGCGTAGGGCTTCGCTTTCACTTTGCTTATAGACATCCTGAAGAATGTCGTCTAAGAATCCTGAAGGCATACTGAGTTTGATACCCTCAACTTGTTTGCTAGTTGCATCTACATTTGCATCAAACGCGATTGTATGGATGCTGTCACCAGCCCCGTACAGAATCTCTCCATTTATTTTTTTCATATTTATTCTAATACCTCACTCCAGTACCGACTATTTTTATACCCCTGCAACTTGTCCCACCAGATGAATCTGGCAGAGGCTGCTGGGATACCGTATTCCTGTGAACAATCCTGCCACTCGTTCTCAAGCGCGAGGTAGTCAGTTCTGTTCAGTGTTCTATCTCTTCCGTGGATAGACTTAAGTACACGACGATCGAGGCAGACAACGTCTGACTCTTCGTGATACTTCATCTCCACAAAGAAGCTTGATTTAGCAAGCGCTAATCCCGGGACGAAGCTGGCTACCCTATCTCGATACTGTGTCAATGGTTCATTGACATAGCGTTCGAACATATGAGGCTTCGCTTGATACATCTGGTCGAATTTCCAAAGGCTAATTCCTTTAGTCCTCCACAATCCAGTTTTAGTTTTATACAGTTCGAACTGTAACTTACCAAGATCAGACTTCCAGTTATCTCGGTCTTTGATCGCGTTAAAGGCTTTCACATTCTGCTTCCAACCGAAGTTGGCTGCGAGAATTGAGAAGACCCAGAAGCGCCAGTCATCGTCCTTAGACTTAGGTCTGATCTTATCCCAGTAATTAACGTAACGACTAACCTCTCGGGACTTTAATCCCGAGAATACTTCACGTACCCCAATCATAAAACAAGGGGATTGTGACACCGCTAGGGGACGGATGCTGTCGCACCTCGCCCTCGTGCTTCGTTGCGTCAGAGTTCAATGCCACCATCTCCTCTTCCGTGTAACCGCGGATAGAATCCTCACGGATACCCGTGATAAAGTCTACCCATGTCTCATCGATCGATAAGAACTTTTGTTCCGTTGGTTTTGTAATACAATAACAATTCATAGTGTTGCTCCTGTCTTATGGTCAATGACCATACTGTTTAGTAGGCCAATGACCTTAGCTTCGAAGGTGTCGATGAACTCACCGCTAACCCGTGAAGGCGCAGCCTTCAGCGGAGTGATACCCATCTCCAACCTAGTTTTGTTTCGCTCTTTGAACTTGGCGCTCGCCATGTCCAGAGCTGACCGCTTTACCGACGCTCTATTTATTAAACTCATACATTCCTTTCACCAAATATTTTAATTCTGGAAATGATGTTGTCGTTCCCTCCCCTAGCCCACACAGGCCAGTACTTGTCGGGAATCCCATCCATCATTACGATAACCAAAAGTAAACTTAAGGTTAACGTTTTAATGTTTCTTGTAATCAATTGCGAATACATTTCTATCCCAACATTTGCGGCATGCGCCACATTTGTTTCCTTGCTTCGAGGATGGGCAGTTAAAGTTACCAGTCATGCTGGCACCCGATACTGTCAACCCAAGACGTTTGGCTATACCCTCTGGGGCAGGGCCATCCATCATTAGAGCCGACAACCGAATGCACAGATTGTCTGGAACCAATCCGCCTTGCTCAATATAACTTGATACGAAGGCATACTCACGAGTCGGCAACCAAAAGAAAATACTTGGTAGTCTATTCGCTACCTCAACAATATTCTTTAGATGCCATATGCCTTGGATGTCACCCGAATCATGCCAGCGAAAATAAGAATTCTTACGTCCGCCGATTAGATACGAGATGGCACTCACCCAGAGCGGGTCAGTCAGAGACTTGAAACGTTTCTCCATCGCCGCCATGACGTTTGGAAACACGTAACGCCCCTTCAGTGCGTAACAAAACGCACATATACTACCCGCTACCTTCCTCATCTTCTGCCCAATGAGGCAGTATTTAGCTGGGGTCGAGTATGCGAACCCAGGCATTTTGGAAGGCTTGGATAGAGTGCCTACTATCTTCTCCGCTTCTTTCTTATTTTTAAACAGAGAGTCTGAGTTCACGGGTATAGATTTTCTTGTTTTCATTTTTTTGGTTCCAGGGTTTCTTACCTTCGAAACGTTCCTTACGCACAAGGTTACTATTGCTATCTAAGCCTGTAGCCTCGCACCATTCGGAAAGAAGTATCGTGGCGTCACCGCCTCGAAGCTTCAACGATTCGATGATTTTTGCGTCTTCTTTATGCCAGCCCAATCCTTGTGGGAACTTAGTTCCCACGATGAGCTTGGCTTGTTTACCTTTATATTCTACTTCAATCATGCAGCCTCCTTTTCATCAATCAAATTTTGGAGTTCAATCTCTATGTTTTCTTTTATGGATTGTTCCTCACTCTCAGTGTCAAGACTTTGAAGCACAGCTTCCCAGTCGTTCTTGCTGAACTCTTGTTCTCCGAAGTAACATTCAAACTCGTCTTTTGTCCACATCAAGACGTAGCAGTTTTCCTTCGGGTCTAGATCAGCAATCCTATCTCTCAATTCTTTTTTGTTATAGATCATAAATTCCTTTCAGATGGGGCGAGTGGGATTTGCCCACCCGCCCCGAATGGTTAGCGATTCTCTACTGCGTCAAGCAACTTACGGGCTGCTTCACGGATAGCCGTGACAAGGCTATCGTCGTTATTAGTTTCTTCAGATTCCACTTCATCCTCTTCGTAGTTGTCATCTTCCGTAGAGTCATACGACTCGGCGTATGTCTTGGGTAGCGGTCCCGTGTAGTTCGCAACGACTTCATACTTTGCAGTACGAAGCTTCTGGAACTCGCAGTCATTGGGCACCGACACCACATCTTCGGGGCTGATCTTGACGATCACGACCCGACGCTCACCGCCACCGAAGTTGCTGGCGTACTCAAGCGAGCCAGCGTGGAATCCGTAAGAACATCCGTTCTCGGGATTGTCATCCACACTGCGTCGAGCGATGGTCAATATCTGGCCTACCCGATTGGAGAACTTGCCAGTGTGATGATCCATATAGTTCTCATCAACCGACTTGTACGCCAAGAAACAGCCATCCTCAGTGATCGGCATGTTCTTGTGCTCCAAGAACTGGTAGAGTTGAGCACGACTATTGTGGCTCGGGTTGTTGTAGAGATTCTCCA
>Ga0114962_10000608_pt1 | contig 31780 bp, 29 predicted proteins | sample C_130820_MF_Meta_FD_87017 | JGI IMG/M metagenome (GOLD analysis project Ga0114962, IMG submission 87017) | Freshwater microbial communities from Lake Croche, Canada to study carbon cycling - C_130820_MF_MetaG | ecosystem: Environmental > Aquatic > Freshwater > Lake | place: Lake Croche, Canada...
CATATTTAATCCAGGAACGGAAAACGAGCAAATGATGAATGAATTGATTCAAGCGGGTATTCAAATAGAAGAGGCCTGCACGTTGGTGTTGTTACATACAGGCCAATTTTAGGATTATTGTTGAATTAAGCTGAATTCAAACTCTTCCATTATCAAATTCGCTAATAATTTCTTGCAAGCATTTGTTACTATTTCATTGGCTTCTACCTCATTTGCAGCTTCTAATTGCAGTTGAATATGCTTTCCAATTCTCACATCTGCCACTTGATGGATATCTAAATTTTGTAAACCAATAAGAACTGCTTTCCCTTGTGGGTCAAGAATTTCTTTTTGAGGCATTACATTGATTTCAGCTAAAAACTTCATTTTGTATTTTTATTAAGTAAAGAAATAATTCCAGATAATAAGATATAAGAAACGACCAAAATTGGGAGAGCTGCAAATTTAAGCAATATCAACAAGCCTACACAATAAAGTAGAAAAATGTATTTGATTTGGTTTGTTTTCCAATCCCAAGTTTTAAATTTAAATGCCAATAGTGGTAATTCTGAAACAAGTAAATAACTCATGACGACCGCATATATCAACAATCCTTTGAACTGTAAAATGAACGTTTGGTATTCCGGTTGAAAACTAAGGATGATGGGCAAAGAGCCAATCAATAGTCCATTAGCAGGTGTGGGAACGCCGATGAATTGATCCGTTTGCCTAGTATCAACATTGAATTTGGCTAAGCGGTAGGCAGATGCTAAAGCCAATGAAAAGACCATGAATGGTTTGTAAAATCCGAAAATACCTATACTGCATTGGGCACCACAACTTTGTTCTACTAAATGGAATAAAATAAATGTAGGTAAAATCCCGAAGGACACTAAATCCGCTAAAGAATCTAGTTCTTTTCCAATATCGGAATAAGCATGCAATAATCTTGCTAAAAATCCATCCAGAAAGTCGCAAACCAAAGAGATGAAAATGGTGTAAGAGGCCCATAAAACATTTCCTTGCATAACGAAGTACAATCCAATGCAGCCAGCAAGTAAATTGCCAAGGGTTAATAAATTGGGAATTTCTTTTTTAAAGCTCATTTTATCCTTTAATAAATGGATTGTGAATTTTTTCTTCTCCGATTGTTGTTTTTCCTCCGTGACCAGGGAAAACTTCGACGGAATCGGATAAAGTGTATAATTGTGTGCGAATGCTATTCATTAAATCTTCATGACTACAAAGTGGAAAATCTGTTCTTCCTACGCTTCTGCGAAATAAAATATCCCCTGCAATTAATTTTTCTTCTCCTTCTAAATACAATGCCACATGTCCAGGTGCATGTCCGGGAACAAATAATATTTTGATTTTCATTGTCCCAAATTCCAATACTTCATTATCGGTATACCAAACATCTACATCTGCCGGTTGATAATGTGGAAATCCATACACTTGTGCCCGATTCGCAGCATCTTTGAGGATTACTGCTTCTTTCGGGTGTAAATAAAATGGAATTTGATATTCATTTTTGACAAATTCGACACCTAGCACATGATCAATGTGTGCGTGTGTATTTAAAATGGCTTGAAGTTGAATGTTGTTATCGGAGATAAATTGCTTCAATGTTTGTCTTTCTTCATAGGCATAACAACCTGGGTCAATAATGACCCCTATTCCTTCAGAATCCCAAATGATATAGGTGTTTTCTTGAAATGTATTGAAACAAAATGATTTTAATTGAAGCACTTTTCAGAATTTTAAAAACAAAAATAAGATAATTCGTTCAATAGCTTAACTTCCTAGCAGGAATATACAAGGTTTTTTATGCAGGTCAGGTTTTAGCTTGGTCCATTCCAAAACGGATTGGGTTTTTGTAAATCCTTCTTCTCCTTGTATATTACAAGCGATGTGTATCAATTGATTGGAAGCACAATTGGCCAATAAATCTTCTAACATAGCATTATTACGGTAAGGAGTTTCAATGAATATTTGTGTTTGACCTGATTTTTGGACTTCCTTTTGCAATTGATCTATTTTTTTGATGCGTGTATTTTTATCTATCGGTAAATACCCATGAAAACAAAAACTTTGGCCAGAAAATCCAGAAGCCATCAAAGAAAGTAGGATGGAAGAAGGACCCACCAAAGGAACTACTTCAATTCCTAATTCTTGTGCAATACTTACTGCCAAAGCACCAGGGTCAGCAACGCCGGGGCAACCCGCCTCAGATATTACACCAATCAGCTCTGTTTTATTTTGTAAATGTTGCTTTAAATAGTTTAAAATCGTGGATTTTTGACTGTCTTTATCTAAAATTTCAAAAGTCAATTCTTCAATAGTAATCCCAAGTTTCAATTCACTGATGAATCTTCTTGCTGTGCGAATATTCTCAACGAGAAAATGTTGCGTTCGGGAAACATAGTTTTTGATTTCCAAAGGCAGAACGTCATTGGCAGTGTTTTCGGCAATAGGACAAGGAATCAAAACTAGTTTCATAAGATTTCTTCTAATGCCTTAATAAATAACTCTGGTTGATCTGCCTTTACCCAATGCCCCGCATTAGGAATTTCAATGATCTCAAAATTTTCGAATATTTCTGAAATATACCGATGGTCTTCCGGTTGTATGTAATGAGAATCTGCTCCTTTAATAAAGTAGATGTGGGTGTTGGAATGATTTTTTACAAAAAGCTCATGTCCGACAACATCAATGTTTCGAGTAATCACTTTCAAATTAATCCTCCATGCAAATTCTTGATTCGAATTTCTGTACAGATTTTTTAATAAAAATTGTCTAACTCCTTCTTTTTCTTCAAATCTTTTCAGATACTCATTGGCTTCTGTCCGACTAGCTAAAGTAGCTAAATTTATACTATTTAATCCTGCTAAAATTTGAGTGTGGTGTACAGGATAAAATTTAGGAGCTATGTCAACTACAACTATTTTTTGAGCAATAGTTGGATAGCTCAGATCAAATTGCATCACCACTTTTCCACCCATCGAGTGGCCAATGATGATAGGTTTAACTAATTGATGTTCATGGATGAATTCTAATAAATCTTCCGCCATTACATCGTAATTAAATTCATCCGACCAAGGAGATTGTCCATGGTTTCTTTGATCTACTAGAAAGACTTGGTATTTATCAGATAAGGACTTAGCAATACCAAGCCAATTATCGGACGAGCCGAAAATGCCGTGCAAAATAATGATTGCAGGACCCTTTTCTCCAACTTTTCTAAAGTATAGTTTCATTTATTGTAGGTAGATCGCTTTCTCTTTTTGTGGAATCGTATGACCTATTAGAGGTAAATTTAACTGATTATCCTCCAAGAAACGTTCAAATTCATTTTGATACAAACGATCAATGGCAATTAATAAACCTCCAGATGTTTGTGGGTCAGCACCTATTAAACGATTTCTTTCAGTTATTTCATCTTGAATGCGATGTCCATAACTTGCCCAATTTCGGGAAGTACCACCTGGGAAACATTTTTGGTCCAAATAAAGGTCAATGTTTGCAAGCAGGGGTAATTTATCCATGTCAATTTCTGAACTTACCTTTGAACCATCACACATTTCAATTAAATGACCAAATAAACCAAATCCTGTGACATCTGTCAAAGCCTTAACATAAGTAAGTTTGCCTAATTTTTCACCCAGCATATTTAAGGAGCTCATTTGTTTAACAGCGGCTGCTAAATCTTCATCTTGTACGATTCCTCTTTTTTGGGCCGTTGTTAAAATACCCACTCCTAAAGGTTTAGAAAGGTATAATAAACAATGCTTATTGGCTTGGTCATTTTGTTTTAAATGGTCTTTTTTGACTTTACCTGTTACCGCTAAACCAAAAATGGGTTCTAGTGAATCGATGGAGTGGCCACCTGCCAAAGGAATTCCGGCCTCGGCGCAAGCTGCTCTTCCACCTTCTAACACTTGGGCTGCAATTTCGGGTGCAATTTTATCAATGGGCCAACCCAGAATGGCGATGGCCATCAAAGGAGATCCACCCATGGCATAAATATCAGAAATGGCATTAGTTGCAGCAATTTTACCAAAATCAAAAGGGTCATCCACTATTGGCATGAAAAAATCCGTCGTAGAGATCACGGCTTCACCATTCTGCCAATCAAAAACAGCTGCATCATCTCTGCTTTCATTACCGACCAACAATAAAGGATGATTTTTTTTAGGGGTATCTGTTTTTAGGATGGTATCGAGTATTTGAGGCGAAATTTTACAACCGCAGCCTGCACCATGCGAAAATGACGTGAGCTTTATCGAGTTTTGATTTTTTGACATTTTATTTAATTATGCTACAAAATTATTCTTTAAATAGTTAAAAATTATGTTTTTGTTAAATTTTAGAGGAAAATAGGAATAAAAAATGGTAGGATTATTGATATTTATAGGTTGGTTACAGCTTTTGTTCTAAAAATCAGTGCTTTAGTACAAAAAAATTGAATCATGATATTTGTCGTTTTTGGAGTATTTGATTTTTTAAGTTTATTTTGTAGAATATTTCTCAATTAAAATTATAATTAAATTCCAAATTTATGCAGAAAAGATTTATTACTCATTCTTTGTTGTTGGGCGCGTTTTTTGCGCTTTTAATGGCATTACCCCTAGGGCAATTGTTCGCTCAAGGTTCCACTACTGCCGCATTAGCGGGTACAGTATTGGATGAAAAGGGAGAAGGATTACCGGGTGCAACTATTATTGCCATCCACGAACCAACGGGTTCTCGTTACGGTGCTTCTACTCGTGCAGATGGACGTTACAACATCGTCAATATGCGTGTTGGTGGACCTTACAAAGTAACGGTAACATTTATCGGTTACAAAGAGGCTGTTCAAACAGGTATTGTTTTAACATTAGCTCAAGAGCTTCGTCAGAACTTCAAACTAGAGGTAAATCAATCTCAATTGGAAGAAGTTAAAGTAGTAGCTTCTCGTAGTTCTATCATCAACTCAGGTCGTACTGGAGCTGCAACAACTGTTGGTAACTCTCAAATTACAACCTTACCTACTTTGAATCGTTCATTGGGCGATTTCGCTCGTTTGGATCCTCGTGCCAATGGTTTAAGTTTTGCAGGACGTAATTCATTGTACAATAATGTTACGGTTGATGGAGCTTATTTCAATAATGCTTTTGCCTTATCTTCTACAATTGGTGGTCAAGCAGGCGCTTCACCTATTTCAGTAGACGCTATCGACCAATTTCAAGTATTAGTTGCTCCATATGACGTACGTCAAGGTATGGCAACGGGTGCAAATATTAACGTAGTAACAAAGTCTGGTACAAATGATTGGACAGGTTCAGGTTACTATTTCGGTACTGATCAAGGTTTAGTGGGTAATAAAATTGGTGATGTTACTAATCAATTTGGTAATTTTGCTAGGGGCTAATTTGGTGGCCGTATCGGAGGTGCTATCATCAAAAATAAATTATTTGTTTTTGGTTCTTTCGAGCAAGAAAAACAAACTCAACCAGGTTCCAATTGGGTAGCTACTCGTTCGGGTTCAACTGCAGCTAACCAATCCATTGCTACAGCTGTAGATTTAGATCGTTTGAGAGATTTCTTGAAATCAAAATACAATTACGATCCAGGAGCTTATGAGAATTGGGACAAAGAAAACTATTCTCAAAAAGTGAATGTACGTTTAGACTGGAATATCTCTGATAAACATAAGTTAAATGTTAAATACAACTATTTGCGTTCTTATGGTGATCAAAACCCTTCAGGTTCTGGATCTTTAAGTAACCAAGGTCGTGCAGCAACTTCTCAAATATTACCTTTCCAAGGTTCTATTTATCGAATCAATAATAATTTAGATTCATATATTGCTGAATTAAATTCAACTTTCAGTAGTTCAGTTGCCAATAACTTGACGGTGGGATACACGCAAATGCGCGATTACCGTGAATCACCAGTGAACAATACGCCTTTCCCAACAGTTGATATCGGTAATAACAACAAAAACGAGTTGACTGCATTTGGATATGAGCCTTTTTCTGCAAACAATTTATTGAATTCAGATATTTTGCAAATTTCAGACAACTTGACAATTTATAAAGGTAAACACGTTTACACTTTAGGTTTAGCTTATGAAAACAATGCCTTCAAAAACGGTTTTGCTCCCAATTACTATGGTGGTTATCAATTCAATTCAATTGATGATTTCATCAACTCCGCAACAACAGGTTCAGTAAAAGGTATCTATCAATACCAAATACAATATTCTAATTATGCTGATTTCCCATTTGCTGAAATGAAAGGAAGCACAACTTCAGCCTATATTCAAGATGAAATTGCTGCTGCAAAAGGTTTGAAATTAACATTTGGCTTACGAGCTGATGCAACTTCATTTCCATCATTTGATGAGCCTAAGTATACAAACACTTATGTGCCAGCTTTGACTTTCCGTGATGGGGTGAAATTAGCAACTAATAAGTTTCCAGAAACAACTATTTTATGGTCTCCACGTTTCGGATTCAACTGGGATGTAAAGGATGATAAACAAACTCAAATTCGTGGTGGGGTAGGTGTATTCTCTGGCCGTGTTCCTTATGTTTGGTTGTCTAATCAATTATCTAACAATGGAGTTTTGTTTAGTTCAGATAATATCCCGAATCCGACAAACCGTCCGTTTAATCCAGATGTAAATGCTTACCGTCCTCCGGTTCCTTCCAATTTTGCGCCTACATTATATAATTTGGCTGTAACGGATCCTAATTTTAAATTTTCTCAAGTATTTAGAACAAATTTAGCCTTGGATAAAAATTTAGGCAATGGTTGGATTATTGGTTTAGAAGGTATTTATACCAAAGATATCAATGCCGTTTATTTAGAGAATGTTAACTTACCGAATTCTACTGTGAAGGCAGTTGGAGCTGATAATAGAACGATTTATTGGACTGCAGTCAATGGAATTCCAACAAATACTGCATATAACAGAATTTATGGTAATAATATTAAAGGTGTAAATGTGCCATCTGATGGTAAAAATACAGCAGCTAGTCCTAATATTTCTGATGCTATCTTAATCAAGAATACTGATTTAGGTTATTCTTATGCTTTAACAGCAACTGTTTCTAAGTCATTTGATAATGGTTTATTCGCATCACTTTCATACACAAATTCTGATTCTCGTTCAGTAAATGATGGTGGTTCGATCGCTCAAACACAATGGAGAGATCGTTATGTGGTAGGTGATCCAAATGCTAATGTTGTATCGTACTCCAATTTTATGCAAGCACATCGTATCAATGCATACGGTTCATACCGCTTGAATTATTTGAATGAAAAAGCAAGTACTACTTTTGGATTTACTTATTCCGTTGCACCTGCTGGTCGTTTATCGTACATTTATTCTGGTGATATGAACGGTGATAGTCAATCAAATGATTTGGTTTACGTTCCTCGTGGACAATCTGAAATTCAATTAAAGGATTTGGTTGTAGGTTCAACTACTTACACAGCTGCTCAACAATGGTTGGATTTGGATAAGTTTATTTCTCAAGATTCATATTTAAATGGTCGCCGTGGACAATATGCTGAGCGTAATGGTGCTGAATTACCTTGGCAAGCAAGTTTTGACTTTAAAGTAATCCAAGATTTTTATATCAATGTAGGTGGTAAAAGAAATACTTTACAATTTACCTTAGATGTATTTAACTTTGGAAACTATGTTTCTCCACAGTGGGGCTTAGGTCAATCTACTAATCGTACCGCTTTATTATCATTTACCGGAAATGATGCAGTTACGGGCAAACCAGTATTTACTTTTCCTTATCTTAAAGGAACAACTCCATTATCAGAATCATTCCAGCGTAACTTAGGTCTAGGTTCTAGATGGCAAGCACAATTTGGTGTCCGTTATATCTTTAACTAAGAGTTAACCAACCAAATGCTAATAAAAAAGGCTGATCGAGAGATTAGCCTTTTTTATTAATTAAGAATTAAGAATTAAGAATTAAGAATTAAGAATGTAGAATGCAGAATTAAGAATGTAGAATGCAGAATTAAGAATGTAAAATTTAAAATTACATTCAGGAAATCTAAGATTTCTAAAGTCTTATTGATTTGAGATAATATGATGTTGAAAAGTAATTTTTATCGAGTTTGATGCTTATAATTATCAATTCTACATTCTTAATTCTATATTATCAATTCTACATTCTTAATTCTACATTCTTAATTCTACATTCTACATTCTTAATTCTGCATTCTACATTCTTAATTCTGCATTCTACATTCCTAATTCTTCATTCCTCTGGAAAAGGAATAAAAACGAAATTAGTGAATTGGCCATCTACCACAAATAAGCAACAAAATTCCTCTATGTTTTTGTAGTTTTGAATAAATAGCTCTACATTTTCTTGAGAAATTAAATTTCTTTGAACAAATTCCTCTAACATGGATGCATGGTAATTCCATTTGTTTTCATTGAATTCTCCAACACCAATCAATTTTTGACCTATCTCAATGACCCTTTGTGAAGTAACAAAAATAGGGAAATCAGAAAAACCTCTTTTTTTGATTTGATAAGAAGTTTCTTTCAAATGCTCTGACACCAATGCAAAGTCACTGGAAATTAATCCTAAATATTTACCATTTAAATCTGGCGAGTTGGGAGCATTCGATAATGCTTGATAATCTTCGATCATATTCTTAACCTTTACTTAGTAATAATAATTGAATGTCTTTTACAGGTTTGTTGAACAGAAATCCAATGTTTTTTTGAGTAACATGACCTTTATAGCAATAAATACCTTTCATAAAAGATTTGCCTTGCCATAACATTTCTTCAATTCCTCCTGTTTTACCTGCTTTTAATAGGAAGGATATCAATAAATTACTTATAGCTAAACTAGAAGTTTTACCTACTTTGGACGCAATATTGGGTACACAATAGTGAATAATATCGTATTTGGTATAAATGGGATTCGAAAGATTGGTTATTTCGGATGTTTCAAAACAACCACCTTGGTCAATACAAACATCCATAATCAAAGTTCCTGGGTTTAAATTGCTGACCATCTCCTCTGTAACAATACAAGTTGTAACTCCACTTTCGGAACGGAGGGCACCCACAATTACTTGTGCATTTTTAAGTGCAAAGGCTAGATTTTCAGAATCTATCACCTGAGTGATAATAGGGAAACCCAAGGCTTGTTTTAATCTTTGTAATTTATAAATGTCTTTGTCGAAAACCTGCACCTGGATTCCTGCTTGCCACGCAGCTTTGGAAACTTGTTCAACTACTTGTCCCGAACCCAATAATACCAAATTGATTGGCGGAACGCCTGTTACATTTCCTAAAAGTGTACCTGCAATTTGTTGCGAACTTAAAATGTGGCATGCTATGGGTAAAACGAGTTGTCCTGTAATTTCTGCCATCATTTGGACAAATGGCAAGCCGCCACTATTATCCTCTACATATTCTAAACCAATGGCCATCAATTTTTTCAGATTGATTTTGTCGATGATTTTTGCATTTAATGAAGTATAATTGGCGCAAGAAATTAAACAAATTTCAGGCTTGCAGAATTCTAATTCCAACAATGTAGGAGCCGCAATTTTGATTACTACTTCACTTTGCCAAATTTGATCGGAGTCATTGGTGACAGAGGCGCCAGCCATTATATAATCTACATCACTAAATCCAGCACGCGTTCCTGCATTGGATTCAATGATAATTTCATGGCCATTTAATACCAATAGTTTGACAGCTTCAGGACTCAATGCTACTCGGTTTTCATGAACGGATCCCTCAATAGGAATTCCAATACGAATACTAAAGGCATTTTGTTTATTCCACGCCATTGCCTCTAGTGGGGCAATTCCTTGCTGTGTAAGCAATTCCTGAAATGGGTTCAAGTCTATTCCTGACATTTTATTGCTAATTTTCTGTGTTGTTGATCAATGGCCTCAAAGTAAAAGTTGGCATGCGGGATATTCCATAACTCTTCCGCTTGCTCTGGCCATTCTATCAAACAAATATTTCCTGAATCTAAATATTCCTCTATCCCTATTTCTATGGCTTCTTGGGTATTTTTTAATCGATATAAATCAAAATGATAGAGGGTTTCACCTTGTTCTGTTTCATATTCATTGATCAAAGAAAAGGTTGGACTCTGCACGGAATGACGAACGCCCATTTGCAGGCAGATTTCTTTGATGAGCGTTGTTTTTCCAGCACCCATTTGCCCTCTAAAAAGCCAAATAGAAGGCAAATCGTTTTTCATCATCAATAATTCTTTTGCGACTTGATGAATTTGTTCTAAATCGTAGGAAGGCCAGTTTTTCAAGGTTTTTCTCAAATATTAGACGAAGTTAAAAACTAAATTCCATTTATGGTATTAAATATTTATGGCAAAAAGTATAAATATTTGAATAAGAATTTTAATTTTACTTTCTTATTAAAAAAACCAATTTTTATGAAATCAACTCGTCGTTCTTTTTTGCAAAAAGGGGCTATGTTTTTAGGCGCTGGCGCTCTAGGCTCATCTGCTTTTCAAGCATTGGCTAATGCAAAATCAAAAAAAATAGTAGGTGTTCAATTGTATTCCATTCGTGAAGATATGAAATTGAATCCTTTAGCAACCTTACAGCAATTATCTAAAATGGGATACAAACATTTAGAACATGCGAATTACATTAATCGCAAGTTTTATGGTTGGTCAGCCCAAGAATTCAGAAAAGTATTAGATGATTTAGGTTTTAAAATGCCTAGTGGACATACCGTTTTAGGAAAACCACATTGGGATGAATCTAAAAAAGATTTCACAGATCTTTGGAAATATACGGTTGAAGATGCGGCTGTTTTAGGTCAAGAAATTGTGATTAGCCCATCTTTGGATTCTTCTATACGTAAGTCGACCAGCGATTTCAAACGCTATATGGACATTTTCAATAAATCTGGTGAATTATGTAACAAATTCGGGATGCGTTTTGGTTACCACAATCACGATTTTGAATTTTCAGAGAAATTGGATGGTGTAACATTGTTTGATCTAATTTTGACAAATACAGATCCAAAATTAGTAACTCAGCAATTAGACATAGGTAATATGATCAATGGGGGTGGTGTTCCCGGTGAAATTTTGAAAAAATACCCAGGTCGTTTTATTTCCATGCACGTAAAAGATGAAATTCCAGCGGCTTCAGGACATGGTGAGAAATACGAAAGTACGATCTTAGGAAAAGGAATCATTAGTGTCCTTGATATGGTCAAATTGGGAGATTCCTTAGGGGGAACCAAACATTTTATTATCGAGCAAGAATCGTATCAAGGTTTAAAACCTTTGGATTGTGTCAAACAAGATTTAGAAATCATGAAAAATTGGGGATATTCTTCTTAATTTTGAATGTAAAATTTTATAGAGAAGGAGCCATATGTTCCTTCTCTTTTTTATGCCAGAAATTACAGTACATTTTAACCTTTTTGAAAAATGAAATTTTATAAAATACTTTGTTATTTTTTGTTATTTTGTTCAATCAATTTATTTGCTCAAAGCAATTTAAAACCTGTTTTTATTCAAAAAGCGGACGCTTTGAAAGATCAAGTGATTACTTGGAGACGGGATTTTCATGAACATCCGGAATTAGGAAATCAAGAATTTAGAACGGCTGAAATTGTTGCTAAACATTTGAAAAGTTTGGGAATAGAAGTACAAGAAAAAGTAGCATTTACGGGTGTTGTTGGAGTTTTAAAAGGAGGCAAACCGGGACCTGTTGTTGCTTTAAGGGCAGATATGGATGGATTGCCTGTTACAGAAAGAGGAAACCTTTCATTTAAATCAAAGGTAGTAACAGATTTTAATGGTCAAAAAACGGGTGTCATGCATGCGTGTGGACATGATAGTCACGTAGCAATGCTCATGGCAGTTGCTCAAATTTTAAGTTCAGAAAGAGCCAATTTAGCAGGAACGGTTAAATTTATTTTTCAACCATCTGAAGAGGGTGTTTATGATGCTAAAGGCGAAAAAATTGTTTCTGGTGCGGAATTAATGGTGAAAGAAGGGGTACTAGAGAATCCGAAAGTAGATGTTATTTTTGGATTGCACATTGAATCTGGAGTTGATTTAGGTGTCATCGAGTATCGTTCTGGTGCAACAATGGCAGCAGTTGACCAATTGAATATCAAAGTAAATGGAAAACAAGCTCATGGAGCTAATCCGTGGATGGGAATAGATCCTATCGTAATTTCTTCTCAAATCGTAATGGGACTGCAAACTATTGTAAGTCGCAACGTGAACATAACACAAAATCCTGCTATAGTCACCGTTGGTGCTATACATGGAGGAATTAGACAAAATATCATTCCTGAATCTGTTCAAATGATTGGAACTATTAGAACTTTTGGTACCGAACAAAGAGATTTAGTACACAAAAGAATCAAGGAAATAGCAACCAATATTGCAATAAGTGGAGGAGCAACTGCGGATGTTAACATTGGAACGGGATATCCAGTTACTTTCAATCAACCTGAATTAGTTGAGAAAATGCTACCTACCTTAATTTCTTTAAATGGTAAGGAAAAGGTTCAACAAATTCCTGCACATACAGGTGCAGAGGATTTTAGTTTCTTCCAAGAAAAAGTACCCGGATTCTTTTTCTTCTTAGGAGCTAGACCTAAAAATAAAACAGCCTTAGAGGTAGCGGCTCATCATACTCCTGATTTTTATTTAGATGAATCAGAATTTCAGGTAGGAGTAAAAGCCTTAAGTCTAATGGTACTTGATTATTTTGAAATGAACAAGCCAATGGCTAAACTGAAAAAATAGAAAAATGGCCATCCTTATTTTAAATAGGATTGTTTAATGATAGTGAAAAATTATTTTTGATAAAAAAAAGAGAAGCAATGTCACCAAGCACATACAAGCATGTTTCCTATTTATGGGACGATGAAAAAGCCAAGGCTTTGGCAGGTAATGAAGTAGATTTATTTATCTATCGTTCCAATATTTTAGGGGCAGATTTACGAATCACGAACTATGGGGGTGGAAATACTTCAGTTAAAATAACGGATAAAGATCATTTAACCGGGGAAGATGCTGAAGTGATGTGGATCAAAGGTTCTGGAGGAGATATCGGTACCCTAAAGAAATCAGGATGCGCTGCTTTGTATTTGGAAAGATTACAAAATTTAGAAAAAGTATATAGAGGCTTGAAGCATGAGGATGAAATGGTCGAATTATTCAATCATTGTATTTTTGATCTTAACTCAAAAGCACCTTCCATTGATACTCCTCTACATGGATTTTTACCTTTCAAACACATTGATCATTTACATCCGGATGCCGCTATTGCCATTGCAGCAGCAGCAGATGGGGAGAAAATTACAGAAGATTTATTTGAAGGGCAAATCGGTTGGGTGCCTTGGCAGCGTCCGGGTTTTGACTTAGGCTTACAATTACGTGCTTGCCTCGAAAAATCTGCTGCAAAAGGAATTCAATTGAAGGGTATCATGCTAGGTTCCCATGGTTTATTTACTTGGGGAGATACCTCATATGAATGTTATTTAAATACGCTCGATATAATAGAGAAATGCGCAGAATACATTGAACAAAACGAAGGTAAAAATAGACCCGTTTTCGGTGGGCAAAGAGTAACAAGTTTAGATGCCAAAGGTCGTAAAAAACAAGCTGCTGCTATTGCACCTATTTTAAGAGGTTTTTGCTCTTCTTATGTTCAAATGATTGGACATTTTTCAGATGATGAGCGCGTTTTGCAATTCATTAATTCCAATGATATTGATGTATTGGCTCCAATGGGTACTTCTTGCCCTGACCATTTTTTAAGAACTAAAATTTCTCCTTTGGTTTTGAAATTAAAACCGAATGAGGATTTAAGCGATTTAGATGCTATCAAGTCAGTTCTTTTGCCTGAATTTGAAGCATATCGTGCTATGTACTCTGACTATCATGCTACTTGCAAGCGTGCCAACAGTCCTGCCATGCGTGATCCTAATCCAGTAGTTATTTTATACCCTGGAATAGGAATGTTTACTTTTGCGAAAGACAAACAAACCGCCCGTGTTGCCAATGAGTTTTATTTGAACGCAATCAATGTGATGAGAGGGGCAGAAGCAATTTCTAAATATACTTCATTGCCACGTCAGGAAGCATTTGATATCGAGTATTGGTTGTTGGAAGAGGCAAAATTACAAAGAATGCCAAAACCAAAAGCCCTTTCAGGACGCGTTGCATTTGTAACGGGTAGTGCAGGAGGGATTGGTAAAGCAATTGCTAAAAAAATGGCTGAAGAAGGGGCTTGTGTGATGTTGAATGATGTGAATTTAGATCGATTAAATGAGGCTTCTACTGAATTTGCAGCTTTATTTGGTAAAGATTCCGTTGCAACAACAATAGCTGATGTAACAAGCCTTGAGTCGATTCAAGCTGCTATAGCTGCCACTTCATTGGCATTCGGTGGAGTTGATCTTGTGGTCAATAATGCTGGAATAAGTATTTCAAAGGGTATTTTAGAGCATACAATCGCTGACTGGGACAAATTGTATGATATTTTAGTGAAAGGTCAATTTATCGTTAGTCAAGCGTCCGTAGCGGTGATGCGTCAACAAAATTTAGGAGGAGATATTGTTAATATTGTTTCAAAAAATGCATTTGTTGCAGGACCAAATAATGTAGGATATGGTTCAGCTAAGGCTGCTCAAGCTCATTTTACTCGCTTATTAGCTGCTGAATTAGGTCCAGATCATATTCGTGTTAATACAGTAAATCCAGATGCAGTTATTGCAGATTCCAATATTTGGGCTGGAGGTTGGGCCGAAGGCCGCGCGAAGGCTTATGGTGTTAAAATAGAAGAATTACCTGCTTTTTATGCCAAACGTACATTATTGAATGAATCTATTTTGCCAGAAGACATTGCCAATGCTTGTTTTGCCTTTGTAGGAGGTTTATTAGGTAAATCTACTGGTAATGCTTTGAATGTGGATGGTGGGGTAGCAGCAGGATTTTTAAGATAATTGTTCGATAAAAATGAACGTAAAAGATAAAATAAGTAGTCAAAATAGCCAATTACTCTCATCACATGATAGGAAATTGGCTTTTTTAACCTCGGAAGTAGATGTACCAAAAGATCTAATCCAACAGTTGAAAGACTTTCAAATTGCTATTCCTTCTTGGGCTTTAGGCACAGGAGGTACTCGATTTGGCCGTTTTTCTGGTGGTGGAGAACCAAGGAATTTGGAAGAGAAAATAGAAGATGTTGGACTATTACATGCATTGAATCAGTCTTCAGGAGCCATTTCTTTGCATATACCTTGGGATATTCCTCAAGATGCCAATCAAATTAGAAATTTGGCAGCACAACATGGTTTAGCCTTTGATGCCGTTAATTCAAATACTTTTCAAGATCAAGCTGTACAAGCACATAGTTATAAATTTGGCTCACTGCAACACAGTAATCAAGCGACTCGCAAACAAGCGATTCAACACAATATCGAGGTAATTCAACATGGTGTCGAATTAGGTTCTAAATCCTTAACAGTTTGGTTGTCAGATGGGTCTTGCTTTCCAGGGCAATTGAATTTTCGTAAAGCTTATCAAAGAACGGTAGAGAGTTTACAAGAAATCTATACCGCTTTGCCTATCGATTGGAAACTGTTTTTAGAGTATAAAGCCTATGAACCTAATTTTTATTCTACTACGGTAGGAGATTGGGGGCAATCCTATTCCATGGTAAATAAATTGGGGGAAAAAGCCTTTACTTTAGTAGATTTAGGTCATCATTTACCTAACGCTAATATTGAACAAATTGTATCATTATTATTGATGGAGGGCAAACTAGGTGGCTTTCATTTCAATGATTCCAAATATGGCGATGATGATTTGACAGCAGGATCCATCAAACCTTATCAATTATTTTTGATTTTCAATGAATTAGTTGAAGGAATGAACGCTCGTGGGATGAATCATGCAAAAGATTTAGGTTGGATGATTGATGCTTCGCACAATGTGAAGGATCCTTTGGAAGATTTATTGCAATCTGTTGAAGCCATTCAATTGGCTTATGCTCAAGCACTTATGGTAGATCGTAATGCTTTGGAAACGGCTCGAGACGCGAATGATGTGGTGGCTTGTCAAGAAATTTTACAAGCTTCATTTAGATTAGATTTACGTCCATTGATCGCTCAAGCTCGTTTGGAATTAGGGGGTGCACTTAATCCAATGTCTCTGTTCCGTTCAGAAAATGTACGCGGAGAATTAATCAAAGTGAGAGGTGAAAAAACCCAAGCTACGGGTTTATAAATTAAAATTTTGATGCCATGAAAACTCCGGTAATTGCCATTTTTGATATTGGGAAAACCAATAAAAAGGTGTTTTTATGGAATCAATCTTATCAAATTGTTTTTGAAAAATCAGAGAATTTTGAAGAAATTATTGATGAAGATGGCTTTGCAACCGAAAATTTGTCCGCTGTTGTTGAATGGGTAAAGGGGATTTTTAACATACTCATTCAATCAGAACAATTTGACATTAAAGCGTTGAATTTTTCTGGTTATGGTGCGAGTATTGTTTACGTGGATGAAAATGGAAATGCCAATTTGCCATTGTATAATTACCTAAAGCCTTTTCCTGCTGAACTTTCTTCCACTTATTATGCTAACTACGGTTCTAAGGAATTAATTGCTCAAGAAACGGCTTCTCCTGTTTTGGGTCATCTCAATTCGGGAATGCAAGTTTATTCGATTAAGTATTTGAAACCTGAAAAATGGAATGAAATCAAGTGGGTCCTTCATTGGCCTAATTTTTTATCCTCACTTTTTACACATCAATTTTATGCTGAACTAACTTCTATAGGTTGTCACACACAATTATGGGATTTTAGTAAAAATGATTATCATCGTTGGGTTTATAGTGAAAATATAGATAAAAAATTACCTCCATTCGCAGAAGGAACACATACATTTCCTTTAGCCATTGGTGAAAATGTTATTCCAGTGGGTGCTGGTTTACATGATTCATCTTCTGCCTTATTCCCTTATCTAAGTAATTCAAAAGAAGACTTTATACTTATTTCAACAGGTACTTGGTGTATTTCATTGCATCCATTTAATTCAACGCTCTTGACAGACATAGAATTACAAAATGATGTTCTTTGCTTCATGCAAATGAACGGAAAACCCGTGAAAGCTTCTCGGCTGTTTGCTGGAAATGAGCATGAGATACAAACAAAAAGATTAGAGAAACATTTTTTAGCTTCCCCAAAATCACATAAGGATGTCCAATATAATGCTCAATGGTTAAGTATTTTTCGGGATCAATTGAAGGATAAGATGCCTTCTTTGCAAGAGGCTAATATGAATTTTTTATTGAATTCAGGTTTCGATCAAAGAAATTTGTCTGATTTTGCAACTTATGAAGAGGCTTATCATCAATTGATGGTAGATTTGATGGTTCAACAGATTTATTCCTTACGTTTGGTTTTTGATACTAAACCTGTGAAAAAGATTTTAGTAGATGGTGGATTTAGTCATAACGATATTTATATGAATTTCTTAGCAAATACATTCGAAGGAGTGGAGGTTTACGGTGCAGAAGTGGCGCAAGCGAGTGCTTTAGGAGCTGCTTTAGCTATACATTCTGCTTGGAATGATCAAGCTATACCGAGTAATTTGGTTCAATTAAAAAGGTTTTTACCATGCGAGTAGCCTTATTTGTCCCCTGCTATATTGACCAATTTTATCCGCAAGTTGCTATCGCTAGTTTGGAGCTATTGGAAAAATTAGGTTGTGAGGTAGTGATTCCTGAAAATCAAACTTGTTGTGGACAACCCATGGCTAATTCTGGATTTGCAAACACGACAGATGGTTGCGACGCCAATTTTTCTCAAAACTTTGCAGGGTTTGATTACATTGTTGGTCCGACAGGTTCTTGTATTCTTCATTTAAAAGAACATCATCCTTTAGAAAAAATACGAAATTCTGTCTATGAAATTTGTGAATTTATGACTGATATTTTGAAAGTAACTTCTCTTAATGCAACATTTCCTCATAAAGTTGGTTTACATCAAAGCTGCCATGGGCAAAGAGGCTTAGGATTGAATTCTATGTCAGAATTAAATGCTCCTTCCTATACCAAAGTGTTCAATTTATTGGATTTGGTTCAAGGAATTGATTGGGTTTATCCCAAGAGGGCAGATGAATGTTGTGGTTTTGGAGGGACATTTTGTGTTTCAGAAGAAGCGGTTTCTGTGAAAATGGGAAAAGATCGAATTCAGGAGCATGCCGATAATGAAATAGATTTCATTACAGGTACTGATACCTCTTGTTTGATGCACATGGAAGGAATTTTGCGTAGACAAAATTCAAAGATTAAAGTTATTCACATTGTTGAAATTTTAAATTCATATGCTTAGTCATTCAGAAGCTTCAGAGAAATTTATTGCTGATGAGGAAAGAACCAATTGGCACGATGAGACATTGTGGTTTGTTCGTTCCAAACGGGATGTTGCAAGTAAAAATGTAGATGATTGGGAGCGTTTGAGAAATCAAGCCTCCGATATAAAGGATTATACCTTATCGAATTTGGGAGAGCTTTTGATTCAATTTGAATCCATTGCTCAGGTCAACGGAGTTGAAGTACATTGGGCAAAAGATGCAGCTGAATTAAATCAAATCGTTTTAACAATAGCGAAAGAACAGCAAGTTCAAACCATTGTTAAAAGTAAATCGATGTTGACTGAAGAATGTCATTTAAATGACTTTTTAGAAAAAAATGGTTTTGATGTTGTTGATACAGATTTAGGTGAAAGAATCGTTCAATTCCGAAATGAAGCACCAAGTCATATTGTTTTGCCTGCTATTCACCTTAAAAAGGAAGATGTTGGGGAGACCTTTCATCAACATTTAGGAACCCCCAAAGGCAATAAAGATCCTCAATTTTTAACCGAGGCTGCGCGTCAACATTTAAGAGAAAAATTTCTTTCATCCAAAGTTGCGATAACCGGAGTGAATTTTGCCGTTGCTGATACAGGAGAATTTGTGGTTTGTACCAATGAAGGGAATGCAGATATGGGTGCTCATTTAGCGGATGTACACATCGCTTGTATGGGAATAGAGAAGGTCATACCAAGGAGAGAAGATTTAAGTGTTTTTCTAAGATTATTGGCTAGAAGTGCTACTGGACAACTGATTACTACGTATTCAAGTCATTTTATGAAACCTCGTAAAGGACAAAAAATGCACATTATTTTGTTAGATAATGGAAGAACTAGACAATTGGCACAAGATGAATACCGCAATTCTTTGAAATGTATTCGATGTGCTGCTTGTTTCAATACTTGTCCTGTGTATCGTAGAAGTGGTGGACATAGCTATCATCAACCTGTTGCTGGTCCCATTGGATCTATTTTAGCACCTAATTTTGATAAAAAAGCGAATGTCGATTTACCGTTTGCAAGTACCTTGTGCGGTAGCTGTTCCAATGTTTGTCCTGTTAAAATCAATATTCACGAACAATTATGGTTTTGGAGACAGGATTTAATGAAAGAAGGCTTGGCTCCTGTGACAAAAAAAATGGGGATGATGGGAATGGCGTGGGTTTTAGCTCATCCAAGTGTTTATCAAATAATGGGAAAATTGTTTCGTACTGTGATGAAATTTGCCCCTTTTATTATCAATAATGGACTGAATCCTTGGTTTAAACAAAGAGAAATGCCGGAGGTGCCAAAGCAGAGTTTTCAAGAATGGGTTAAAACCAATCGAAAATGAAAAGTAGAGAAGAAATATTACAAGCAATTAAAGCTGTTTCAATTCCAACGCACGAAATGCCAACCTCTTATTTACCTGATCAAAATCAGTTGAATGTATATGCTCAATTTTTAAGCTCCTTAAAAACGGTTGGGGCTCATTATGTTGAAGTGAGTAATGAAGCTGAGGCTAGTGATGCTTTAAATCAATTATTTCCTTCTATTAATCGATACAATCAAATAGAAATAGTTGAAGATGGACTTAGCTTAGCTGGAGTAGAAGTCCTAGAAATAAAAGGACAATTTGGTGTTGCTGAAAATGGCGCAATTTGGTTGGATGAGGATGATTTTCCGCATCGGGTAGCACCCTTTATTTGTCAGCATTTAGTTATTCATTTGAAATCTAAGAACGTGTTTGCTCACATGCATGAGGCTTATATTAAGTTAGAAAAGGCGAGTACTGGATTTGGTTTGTTTTTATCTGGACCTTCCAAAACGGCTGATATTGAGCAATCTTTGGTTATAGGAGCACATGGTGCCAGGAGTTTAGTGATTATTATTTATAATTAGTGGTTATTCTTTATAAAAAGTGGTTATTCTTTATAATAAGTGGTTATTATTTATAGTTAGTGGTTATTATTTATAGTTAGTGGTATTGTATTAAAGTATTGAGAGTAGTTTTGGGATTAATTCCAACGGCCTCCATCTAAGAAAATTCCTATAGAAATATTTAAGTAATTTTTTTTGCTTTCAGATGGTATAAAATTGTATTCAGTTGTAAAACGAAATTTACTAAATTCAATACCTCCTCTAACGGTACCATCTAAACGAATCGTATTATCCTTATCAGTGATTTCATATTGGAATGCATCTTTTGAAGGTTTGATAATTCCAGGTAGATAAGGCCCAACACCTATTCCAACAAATGGAGCAATTGTATTGCCATTTTTATGGAAATAGTAATCACTTGTTAAAAGCATGGCAGAATTGGTACTTGCTCCAGTGGTTAGGATTTCTCTTATGCCAATACTTAAATTTTTCTTTAGGTTGTATTTAGCTTCAACGGCAAAAGAGGTATTTGCCGACCCATAAGTTGGAATCGCTTTTCCAAATTCGATTCCAATTCTTAATTGATTTTGTTTTTGTGCATTCGCAAATTGAAACATTGATAATCCTACGATTGTAAAAATAATTTTTTTCATTTGTGTGGTTGTATAAATGGTGGTTGTATTTATTTAAATGATATCTTCATGTGGTAACGCTGATATCTATACGCAAATGTAGTTCATCGGATTTTGAAGCAAATTGTGATTTTGCAACTTTTATAAAAATTAATTCTTTTTTTCTGAATATTTTTTCTATCACTATTCCTCCTTTGAATTCCTACTTCAAATGCTTAGTTTTAGTTATTAAATCGCCATCAATTGAAAAATTATCTACATTTATGCTTTATTTTCTTGCTTTTTTCTTGTTCGAAAAATACAAATATAGAGCAGGAAAAGCCTTCTGAAATTCTGAATAAAGTATTGGATTGTAAAGATCTTGCTGGATTAAAGGCTAAGTTTAGTGAAAAAAATCTTGTTGCGGATACTATGATTGTCATGGGAGATGATACCCTCAATGGTTCTATATTATACCCAAAAACGAATAATCAAGTTTTGGTATTTTACCATAATGGTCAAATTGTTGATGTAACCATCATGGGTGATGTTTCTGATTGGAAAACAACTTCGGGCCTGTATTTAGGTATGAAATTGACAGAAGTGGAAAAAGTTAATGACAAGAATTTTACGATTTCAGGATTCAATTGGGCTCATGGCGGTACGGTCGTAAGTTGGGAAGGTGGAAAATTAGGAGGAGATAAATTGAGTCATGTGGCTACATTTAGCAATAAAAATAACCATCACGAGGGTATTTCTGATGCTGAATATCTTCAAATTTCAGGTCAAACAGAATTTGATGTACGGCATCCCATCATCCAAAAATTGAATCCCATACTGAATCAACTATCCATCGTTTCTCCTTATGTACCTAATGAGCAAGAAGGTAAAAACATGGGGCACATGATTGAGAAAAGTCAAATAAAGAGGTGAGATGTATGATGTAAGATGTATGATGACGTAAGACGTATGATGTAAGATGTAAGATGACGTAAGATGTATGACGTAAGACGTATGATGTATGATGATGACGTAGTTTAGTGAATAGTCTCTAGTTTTCTTCTCTTCTCTATTCTCTATTCTCTCTCTTCTTCTCTTTCATCATACCTCTTACATCAAAGTGTTTTTATTTTCTTGAGAAAAAGATTCTTGTTATAAATATTCCTTTTCCATCGTTTGACCCTGCATCGGATTCTACTCCGCTAGTAATAAATGCTACCGTCCAACCTTCTTTGACAACTTCATTGATTTTTGCCGCAATAACGGCATCATTCGAAGCAACGTTTCCAAAATTGATTCCAACTAAACTATAAAAATTTAATAATTTAGTCTCTTTCATGCTATCTCCATTCTCTTTCACGTCGTCTCTACTAACCTCACTCTGATTGGATTTATTTCCTTCTCTTATAGTTGTTAGGGCATTTAAATTTGCGTTGCCTTGAGTTTCGATAATTCTCGAGCGGCCTAATCCCATTGGAACAATAGATTCAATGATTGTGACTACTTTGTACTCTTGAGCATTGGCTGTTAATGAGCCCAAAAGGATAATTGCGACTAATACTGTTTTTAATTTTTTCATTTGTTTTATTTTTTTTTATTTGATTTGTTGGTTTTTATTATATTTCAAGGCATTTTATTATCTGGCCCTTGGATGACGGGCTTTGGAATTAATTTTTAGTTGACTAGAATAAACGGTAATTCATTTTGTCGGCGTTTAAATTCAGCTATCAACATGGATTTTAACTTTTCATTGTTATACATATATGAAAACATCACGCCCTGCGATCTTAAAAGTTTTTCATTCTTATCTAATCCAAGATTTAGCGATTGGATTTGCATTAATCCTTTTTTAAATTCATTTAACATGCTGTAAGTTTTACCTTCATAATTTTTTAAAATACTACTAAAAGTAAAGGCTTCCAAAAAGGGCTGACGAACTTTTTCCGTTTGTTTGATGCAATTTAATCCACCACAAACTTTACCCGTAATATTTCCATTTTTATCTATTTTCGTAATGGTAAAAAATTTGATGGCAATATTTAATAATTCCGCTTCTGTAACTTTATCTTTTGGTTTTCGCTTTTCAATTGTTTTACTTACCCAAGTTTGCATCACAGAATTATATAAACTATCTTTTTTTAGTTGATTAAGGTATGCTATTCTCAATGCTAAACTGTCCTTCAATTGAAGTAATTGCATATTCGCATCGTTGGATGAAAAATTTTCTAGCAGATAGTTGAAAAAAAACGGATCCTTGTTCATTAAGCCTGAAAAACAAGTCTTATGTTTCTTTTGGACAACTTGCTTATAAAGGAAGGAATTGTTGGTAGACTCGATTTTGGTTACTTCAATGAAATCCTGGTAATGTGTGAGTATCTCACAATCCCTTTGTCCAAATACATTACCGAAGGATAAAATGGATAGAATAGTAGTTAGTATGCTTGTTTTCATTCTTTCTAATGGTTAGTTGCTGGGTGAAATTATCAATTAGTTTTACATTTTCCAAATTAAATAAATCGAAATGATTTTTTATCAAAGAGTTGATAATTTCACAATTAGGTCAAATTCAATGCTTCTTACATCTTATTTACATCATACGATTGCATTTATTTTTTCTCCTCTTTGAAAGCCTTGTAGGATTTCTTGCATTATTTTGACGATTCTGGTTCGAGCTTCAAAACTTATCCAAGCGATATGTGGTGTGATTTGAATTTGGTTAATTCCAATCAAAGGATGATTTTCGACTGGTGGTTCTACTTCCAACACATCCAATAATGCTCCGGCAATTTGCCCACTTTTTACGGCCTTGGCTAAATCGTGGGAATCGATTAATCCACCTCTTGAGGTATTGATGATGATGGCATTGGATTTCATTTGTGCCAAAAAATCTTGATTGATTATTTTATCCGTGCTCGTATTTAAGGGGCAATGTAAACTGATGACATCTGATATTTGGGCTAATTCTTCTTTTGAAACAAATTGGCAATTTGGAATGGATAGATCTTTGGTATGGTGATAATAAATATTCATGCCTAAACTTGATGCCATTTTCGCGAAACATTTACCAATATTCCCCATTCCAATAATCCCTAAGTTTTTCCCTTGCCATTCTATCAAAGGTTTCAAGGTATAACACCAATCTTGGGAATTTGTCCAGTCACCTTTTTTTACAGATTCTTGATGAATTTCTACGGCGTTACTCCAATTTAGTAACAGGGCTAAAGCATGTTGTGCCACTGAAAAGGTACCATAATTCGGCACATTGGACACTTGTATTCCCCTAGCTTTACAAGCTTGAATATCCACGCAGTTGTAGCCAGTGGCAGAAACAATGATTAATTTTACTTGATAAAATAAGTCCAAATTACGCTCATTAATCACAAATTTATTTGTAATTAAAATTTCTGCATCTAAACTATCTAGTGGGATATTTTTTGAATCTGTTCTGTCGTAATAAAGTATCTCATCCGAATCAGAAAGTTGATTCCATTGAATATCCTTCTGAAACAAAGTGAATCCATCTAAAATTGCGATTTTCATAAGTTTAGTTTTGGATTGTTTTTGTGACGATCAAAATCTCTTTCTGTTTTCTTTTTTAAATTTCGAATCATGGCTTCTTCTAAATTGACTCCAGTTTGATTCGCTAAGCATATTAAAACAAAAAGTACATCCGCCATTTCATCTCCTAAATCTTTGTTTTTATCTGATTCTTTTTCAGATTGTTCTCCAAATCTTCTAGCGATGATTCGTGCTACTTCGCCTACCTCTTCGGTCAACATGGCCATGTTGGTTAATTCATTGAAATAACGAACGCCCACTTCTTGGATCCATTGCTCAACCATTTTTTGTGCTTCTTCGATACTCATTAGGATGGATTTTTTGAATCAATGATGATTGTTACAGGCCCATCATTGCATAATTGTACTTGCATATCTACTCCAAATTGACCGGTTTGTATTTTTTTTCCAAGTTTGTCCGACAAAGATTCAATCATTGACTCGTATAATGGAATTGCTTTTTCAGGCCTTGCAGCTTCGATAAAACTTGGTCTATTTCCTTTTTTTGTTTGGGCAAATAATGTAAACTGACTGACTAATAGAATTTCGCCTCCTACAGCAGCTAAATCTAAGTTCATTTTATTGGTTTCATCAGAAAAGACGCGTAAACCTATGATTTTTTTGGCCAGATAGTCGGCATCTAAAGCATTATCGCTTTCATGAATTCCTAAAAGCACAACAAAACCTTGTTGAATGCTTGAGTAAACTTCACCAGCAATACTTAACTGTGCTTCAGAAACCCTTTGAATGACTGCTAACATGTTAGCCTAGTAGTAAATTTACGATTAAGAAATACACGCCATAACCCAAAATATCATTGGTCGTGGTGATGAACGGGCCACTTGCAATGGCTGGATTAATCTTTAATTTATCTAATGCTAATGGGGTTAATGTGCCCATCAAAGAAGCTAGCATTACCACCGCAAAGAGGGATAAAGAAACGGTAATGGATAACATAATTGCCCCATTATCGACCAACATGGAAAATCCAAAAGCGAAAATAGATGCAATTAAAGCATTGATAAACGCTACAATAATAACTTTTTGAAGCCTTTTGCCTAATGTAGTATCTAAACCGCTTTTATCTGCTAAACTTTGTACTATTAATGACGAAGATTGTATACCAACATTTCCTCCTGTTGATCCAATTAAGGGGATAAATGCTGAAATAGCTGGTATGATTGCGATCGTTGAATCAAAGCGGTCGATGATTTTAGCGGCTAAGAAACTACCTACCATTCCACCAATTAACCATGGCAAACGCGAACGAACTAACAACCAAATGGAGTCATCTTCTTCTACGTCTTCTGAAATACCCGCCATGACTTGAAGGTCTTCTTGTGCAGATTCCGTGATAAAGTCGACCACATCATCAATAGTAATGATACCCAACAAACGACCTTGAATATTCACCACTGGAATTGCCTCTAAATCATATTTTTGCATTAAATCAGCTACCTCTTCTCCTGAAATATAGGTTTGTACAGAAACAATTTCATCTGCTTCATACACGTCTTGAATCTTTGAACCACGCTTTGCTAAAATAATTTTTTTCAAAGAAACAGTACCTAACAATAGACCATCATCATCCACCACATACACAGAGTAAACTTTTTCAACATCCTCTGCTTGGCGTCTAATTTCCTCTACACACTCCGTAACCGTTTGTTTGACATTGATTTTAATTAACTCTTTTTGCATTAAACCTCCTGCACAATCCTCATCGTAATGCATTAAATCAATGATGAAACGGGCCTGTTCTCTATCTTTTAGCAATGCAATTACTTCTTCACGAATACGAACAGGTTGTTCATTTAGTATATCCACCGCATCATCTGAATCAATGACATTGATGTAAACGGCAATTTCTTTAGAACTAAAGTTTTTTAAGAATTTTTTTCTGTCATCTGCATCTAAGGTAGAAATGATTTCAGCTGCAATTTTGTGATCCAATAATTGGACCAAATATTTGGCTTCCTCTCCCGTTAATTCATCCAAAATATTGGATATATCAGCCGGAAATAAGTCTTCGATTTTAAGTAAAATTTCCTCTTCCGATTTTGATTCAATCAAATTGCGAATTACCTCTAGAAACTCTTTAGTCAGTTCGAACGGAAGGTGTTGTTTGTTGGCTACTTCCATGATTGAGGAAAAAATTAAATTTGTGCAAATTTAGTCAAATAATTACTTAGGCTTTGTTTTACTTCAAGTAAATTTTTTCAAAAATTAATTACCCATAAAACCCTGCTCTTTCCAAAGTTCCGTTAAAATGGTGAATTCAGCGACGCCTAATTGTTCTGCTCGTTTATTTAATAATTCATGCTCAGGTAGTTGCAAAGCTCGTAATGCATTTCTTAGGGTCTTTCGTCTCTGATTAAATGCCATTTTCACTAAAGCTTTGAATTTTTTGGGGTCGCATTCCAGTTTTTTATCCCAATTTCTAACCAATCGAATCACGCCTGAATTAACTTTGGGAGGTGGTGTAAATACCTCTGGACCTAAGGAAAATAAGTATTCAATATCGTAATAAGCTTGTAAAAGGACACTTAGAATCCCATAATCTTTATTTCCAGGTTTGGCTGCTAATCGTACTGCTACTTCTTTTTGTAGCATTCCTACCACTTCGATGCATTGATCTTTGTAATCCAAAACGTGAAAAAAGATTTGGCTTGAAATGAAATAAGGGAAATTGCCAACAATGGCGAATTTTTCCTCACCAAAGATGTCTTCTAAGGGTGTTCGCAAAAAATCACCTTCAATTAATCTTGGACCCGTAAATTCCAAATAATTTTTCCGAAGATAGCGGACTGATTCCGTGTCAATTTCAATTAAATGTGTTTCGTATTCTGTTTTTTTAACTAAATATTGAGTTAAAACACCTGTACCTGGTCCAATTTCCAACACTTTTTGATAAGCTCCATTTGGTTGTAATCCATTCACTATCCGTTGTGCAGCATCTAAATCTTTTAAAAAATGTTGTCCTAAGTTCTTTTTTGCTCTTACTTGCACTGGTTTTGGGCTTTAAGGAGTAAAATTAAGCCCTTTTTTGTACATTTAAACAAAAAATTGAAATTTAGCTATGGCGAGTAGTGCACACAAAAGCAAAGATGAATTAATCAATGAGATTCAATTGTTGAAAAATCGATTGGAAAATGGTAATTATGACCAATCTTCCACGTCCGAAAGTCCAACAAAACAGAATTTAATTAATACCTTAAATAGTCTCAAACTATTTGGTTTAATCATGTCTTTGGATGGTACAATAGTATACGCCAATGACTATACCCATAAATTTTTAGGATATGCTCCTAATGAATTAAATGGGAAAGATTTCTTCACGACCTTACTGCCTGAAGGGGAAAAGGAACAAAGAAGAGAATCCTTTGCAAAGGCCGTTGCTCATGGAGGTTTATTTGAGGAGAGGGAAAGAGTTTATATTACTAACACAGGTCAAATTAAATGGGTTGAAGTTTCATCTACGATTGTTAGCGAATTAGATGGTCAACGCTTTCTAAGCATCATTGGAGAAGATATCAGCGAACGCAAAAAGGTCTCAGAAGCTTTAAGTAGATCAAATGCACAGTTACAGGATTTAATTGATAATACCACGGATTTAATTCAAATCATTGGAGCAACAGGTCGTTTTTTGTTTTTTAACAAAGCATGGGCTGCTACCATGGGTTATACTGAAGAGGAAGTTAAAGAATTGCGTTTAAGCGATGTTCTTCATCCTGAATTCGCACATTTTACGCATGAGCAATTAGAAATATTAAGTAAAGGAGGTTCTTTAGAGGAATATTCTGGTGTTTTTAAAAGAAAAGATGGACGCCGACTTTATGTAAGTGGATCTGTCAGTTGTCGTTTTGAAAAAGATCTGCCTACTGCATTCCGTTTTATTTTACATAATTCAACAGCTAAAGTTCGTGCAGAAAGAGCAAGTAAATTATTCTCATCTATTGCTCAGGTAGCTATTAACTCGTCTAATTTAGACGATTTATACCGCAATATTCATAAAGAATTAGGTGAGGTAATTGACGTTAAAAACTTCTTTATTGCTCAATATGATCCTGCTAAAAGTTATTTGTATTTCCCTTATTATATCGATGAATATTTTAATTCTCGCGTACATTTTTCTAAACGAAAATTGGGAAATGGATTGACTGAATATGCGATTATGGCTAATAAGCCAATGATTTTGCATGATAATGATATTCATCAATTGGCCAAAGAAAAGAAAATATATTTATACGGTGTTGTGCCAAAGGTAATGCTCTGTGTGCCTTTGAGAATTGGTGATCGAGTGACGGGTATTATTGGGGTGAAATCCTATGAACGTGCCAATAAATATGAAAACCGAGATTTAGAATTATTGAATTTTATTTCGGGTCAAGTCGCTTTAGCGATTGCCCGCAAACAGGCGGAAGAGGCTTTAGCAAGAGAAACAGCGCGGTTGAATGCCATTTTTGAAGGGAGTTCTCATTTAATGTGGTCGGTGAATAAGCGACTTTTATTAACGAGTTTCAACCGTGAATATTCTGAATTGTTGCAAACAGAATTAAACCGAATGCCACAATTAAATTATAATACAGAGAAAATGGGTTTTCAATTGGTTATTAGTAACCAAAGAAGAAATTTAGAAGATTTTTATAAACTAGCTTTTCGTGGCAAAAAGCAACATTTTGAACTAGAATTAGCCACTAAAAATGGTGAAGAAAAGTGGTTAGAAGTATATTTGAATCCGATTTTTTTAGAAAATGGATCCATTGAAGAAGTATCTGGAATTGCTCGTGATATTACAGATCTGAAAAAATACCAAAGAGAATTGGTTGAAGCGAGAGAGCAAGCCGTTCATTCCTTAAAAGTAAAAGAACAGTTTTTGGCCAACATGAGTCACGAAATACGCACTCCGATGAACGGTGTAATTGGAATGATTGATTTATTGGCTGAAACTCCCTTGCAAGAGGAACAAATGGATTACGTGTTGACGATTAAAAAATCCTCTGAGACTCTTTTGAATATCCTGAACGATATTTTAGATTTAGCCAAAATTGAAGCAGGTAAAATGGCTTTACATACATCTGATGTCATTTTTGAAGAAGTTTTTGAGCGTTTAATGGCTCTATTTTCTCAAGTATCTCAGCAAAAAGGGAATAAGATTTCCTACCGTTTAGCGAAAGATATTCCTAGAGTTTTGGTCGCTGATGAAACTAGATTATTGCAGATTTTATCTAATCTAGTTTCCAATGCTTTAAAGTTCACAGAAAATGGAAGGGTAGAGATAGATGTAAGTTCAAAATCCATTACTCAAGATCAAATTGAGTTATTGGTGCAGGTAAAAGATACAGGTATCGGAATTTCGAAAGAAAATGTAGATAAACTATTCAGTGCCTTTCAACAACTTGATAATTCAACAAAGAAAGTTTACGGTGGTACAGGTTTAGGATTAGCCATTTCCCAGGAATTTTGTAAAATGATGGATGGCGAAATCGGTGTAGAATCCAAAATAGGAGAGGGAAGTACCTTTTGGTTTACTATGAAATTGGCTATTGGAGATCAATCCGTTGCATTTTCCTCCAATGAGAAAAAATATTCTGCAATTCAAGGAATGCTTGATCGGTTAAAACCTGAAATTCTTTTAGTGGATGATAACGCCACCAATCGCAAAGTTGCCAGTCAAATTTTGATTAAAGCGGGATGTTTAGTTGATCATGCTAAGAGTGGGCAAGAAGCCATTGATAAATTAAGTGTAGCGCATACCTATGATTTAGTTTTAATGGATATCCAAATGCCAGGAATGGATGGAATGGAAACTACTCAATTTTTAAAATCGATAAATATTAGCTATTTACCTCCAATTATTGCAATGACGGCTTATGCCATGAAAGAGGATAAGGATCGCTTTTTAGCTGTTGGCATGGACGATTACTTGGCTAAACCTATTCGTGCCAAGCAATTAATTGATGTTGTGAGTAAATGGATTTCGGGTAAATCGGCTGAGGAACAAATGTTGGTAAAGAAAGAAGTGAAAATTCCTGTGGTCGATAAAGAAATATTGGATTCGCTATTGGAAGCTGTAGGTGGGGAGCAATCCTTTGTGGATGATATGTTAACGGAATTTATCTCGGAGGCGAAAGAGCAAATAAATGCAGCTATTGATGCTCATAAAACGGGGAACTGCAAAGGTGTTCAGTCGGAATTACATACGCTCAAAGGCAACTCGGGTACACTAGGAGCTGCCGAGGTACACAACCTATGCGAAATCATTGAGAAAAAAGCCAAAGTTTGTGAATTTTCCTTTTTTGAAACCGAAATTGAGGAATTGAAATCAGCGCTTGGAAGGTTTGAGAAGGCAGTTGTGATGCAAGAGGTAAGAGACCTTTTACCTCATACATCATTATCCTTGCCAAGCCAACATTCCCCCAATTAAGTTACGTACATTGGTGAAACCTTCGGATTCAAGGTATTGCTGAGCTCTTCCAGAACGTGCACCAGAACGGCAATGAATAATAATTTCTTGATCTTTTAAATGCTCAATTTCCTCTAATCTATCGGCAATTTCACCCAGAGGAATCAAGGTTGCACCAATATTAAATTCATCAAACTCATGCTCTTCACGCACATCAATGATGTTTAATTTTTCATTTTTCTCGATTCTATCCTTTAATTCTTCAATTGTAATATCCATTGTAATTTTTATTGTTTTTCTTCGCCGCCTACAATCCAAAGATCGATAATATCTCCAGGATGTATGCTAGTTCCCGTGCAAGATGCACAAGTTTGTTTAAATACAGTTCCAGGTGTTTGTTCCGCATTGGCTTCGTACGTTACTTTACCAACTTTCAAGGTCATTCCTGCTAAAATTATATTCACTTCATCCAAAGGCTTGCCAATTAAATCCGGCATTTCCATTTCTACATTGGAGTTTCCATTTCCGATGAATAAATCAATGACCGAGCCTTTTGGAATACTGGAGCCGGCCTCTATTTTTCTGCCGTCTACTTGCATGTCTATGACTTCTTTAATTCTAGGATCATTAATTTCATTGATGATTCCTTTTTTTAATCCAGCAATTAATAATTGTTGTTCTGCACTTCGAACAGACAAGCCTACTAAACTTGGCATTTTAATGGTCGGTGGGGTTTCTGAATTAATGGTAATATAAATTTTTCTGCCTGATTTAACCAAAGAGTTGGGTAATGGATATTGAGATAAAATAGTTAATGGAGGTCTATCTGCGGTAAAGGTACAATCGGAAATTTCGTAAGTTAAGTCATTGGCGTCTACCAATTCTTCCATTTTTTCCATGTTCATCCCTTTTAAATTAGGTACTTTAATTGTTTCGCCATGGTGTGTACTCCA
>Ga0114962_10000609_pt1 | contig 31778 bp, 44 predicted proteins | sample C_130820_MF_Meta_FD_87017 | JGI IMG/M metagenome (GOLD analysis project Ga0114962, IMG submission 87017) | Freshwater microbial communities from Lake Croche, Canada to study carbon cycling - C_130820_MF_MetaG | ecosystem: Environmental > Aquatic > Freshwater > Lake | place: Lake Croche, Canada...
CCACGATTGCTGTCCTGCTTGATGTAGCTGGGGACTGCGGATTGTGCGAACGCCAGATCACTGTTCGCTTCGACCTTTGCGACTTCCGCCGACTTCTTTGCTGTAGCCATTTTAATTACCTCAGGTGCTGGTTGAAAAACGGTCCCACTGTGCACCAATACAGGACGGGACCGGGGGAATTAGGATTTCTTGGAGGCGAGATACTCTTCGCGGGTAGCGGGGAGTACGCAAGCCAGACGGGGCTGACCGGGTTCTTGATGTTCGTTCAACTGAGCGCAGTCTTTAAGACGTGCGGCCAAGAAACGATCGAAATCCCAGACAGAGTGACATTGAATAGTTTTCTTACCGTCACAAGCCACGTGAGTGATGTAGACATCACGAGAAATTGATTGGAGTTCCATAATGTTAAGCTTTCACGATGGAGGCGCGGATGAACGGGGTAACGTTCAGGAATTCGGGGATTTCGACGCCCTGTTCGATCAGGCGACGAACCAATGCTTTCATGGACGAGGCGTTGTACGTCTCGGAAATCATGTCGGGCAAATCCATGTCACGGAGCCACTGCATCGCTGCATCCTTCTGACCAGCTTTTGTGGAGCAGTACAGATCGGTAGCCAACTGAACACGTCCAAGTCCTTCGAACGTAGCATTCTTGACTTCGAGTGCTTCCATCATTTCTGGGATCTGCTTCAAACGGAGGTCATCGAGTTGAGCAGTGATTTCTTTGGAGTGCTCGTCCAGACCTTCTTTCTGGGCTTGCAAATCCTTCATTCGGGCGACAAGATCACGGAGATTGTTTAAATCAGCCATTTCTATTTCCTATTTACGTTATGAACCGAGGACGCAGTAATCGTTGTCCTCACGACGCCACACGAGGTAGCGGGGCGACTTACCAGCCTTGCCCAAGGCGTGACCGATTGCGAAAATCGCTGTCGGCTGTCCGGTGGTGATGATGAAGTCCTTGGACTCATCATACTTATCTACGAAATTCGCCACATCCGTGACCCAATTAGCCAAAACGGATGAATTCTTGTGCATCGGCATGTCAGAACGGGTGATGAACTCCAGATCCCCGTGGCGCATTGCCGGGGTGTAGTCCATCGCGTTGTGGCCGATCGCATTGCGAACGACCTGCTCTTTGACAATCCATACTTTCGGTTTCATTTTGATATCCTATCTTCTATCGATACACCGAGTATATCACAGTCCGGGGGGCGCGTCTACCCCCCGGAGACGTGGTTCCAGAGCATCAATCGAAAATGTTTTACGAAATGAATCATCTTCCCAGATTTGTAACCCACCGATTTTGTTAACTACAATCCAATCACTTACCTTTGCTTCAACTTCATCACCATCAATGTCGCGGAATTGAATGACTCGATCAATGGGAGGTAATCTGGTTCCTCTTACGGAACCTTTGAATTTGTCTGCGATGGCTTCCATCGTTATTTCGTCTGGAATAACCTGAATGACGTAAAATTCAGGGTCGCGCATAACAGCTTTATATCCGTAAACCATGATTTATCCTTCCAATTCAATAGGGGCACCTTCCTTGAGGCGCGTCATGATGTAATCCTCTACGTTCATCTTTAGAGCATTGGACGCGATGGTTTGTTCGTCGAGCGTCTTTTCGGCCACCATATCAACGACCACCACGGAATTTTCCTGTCCAATTCGATGAGCGCGATCTTCTGACTGAGCGCGATCGATATAAGCATTAGTACCAGTGTAATACACCATAATGTCGTTAACACCAGATATGAGAGTAAGACCCAGCCCGGCTGTTGCGGGATTACCAACAAAAAACTGCATAGAAGAGTCGTTACAATAAGCGTCTTCAATAATCGAACGCTCATCCTTATTTGTTGCCCCGTAATACTTCCGTACGGAATTAGGTCCGTATTTTTCAGCGAGTTTGTCCGCGATGTATTCGATTTCATGAACAAATATACTCCATATGATGAATTTCGACCCGGCCAAGTTATCCTCGATCATCGTAAAGAAGTCATCCATCTTCGGGTTCGACTTCAATGGTTCGAGTGTAACCTTCATTGTCTCCGGGTCTGTACGGGGTAACCATCCACCGATTACCTGTCGCATCCGGAGATTGCGTTCCAAGACGTTATCCACCTTGATGAATGGTGCATTTGGGTCCGGGCTGGTGCCTTTCTTGAGCAAACGCAGCAAGGATTTTTGCTCCGGGGTCATCTGGACGTAGCGGACCATTGGGACCTTCGGAGGCAGTTTGAGAACGTCCTTGCCGACTTCTACCGTATACGGCTCGATCAGCTTCATCAATTCTTCGACGTTCTTGTAACCTACGATTTGCTTGCCCTCGTAGCCCCCCATTTCAATGTACCGAGTCTTGAACGACCAATAATCACCTGACCCGATAATATTAGGGTCCAAGAACTCGTACTGGCTCCATAAATCTTGAATACCGATCGCAATAGGTGTGCCGTTGAGTATGATTCGATATTTGGAAGCATCGCGAAATTCAATCGTGCGTTTCGTCCGGAGTGCAGAAGGCGATTTAATGCGACTTGACTCATCATTGATAATAAATACGTCTCGTCCGACGAAGAAACCACAAACCGAATCGAAGAGGGCTTCTGATACGCCAAGACCTTCCACCGAAACCGCGAGGATTTGTAACTTGCCTGATTTTCTATCACTGTAGAACTCCTGTAACCATGATGCCTTCGTTTCGTGGACCTTGTATTCGTATTCTACCGTCGCGTACTTGACCAACTCTTTGCGCCACGTAGATCGGAGGGTGGAGGGGCAAATAATGACAACTGAATCGATAAGCCCCGCTTTGAACCGAGCGCAAGCCAGATGGATCGCAGCGAATGTTTTACCAGTTCCCATTTTGGCGAACCATGCAGCGGCAGGAAGGTTCCACACTTTATCGAGCATCCGACGCTGATGTTCCATAGGATCGTATGCAAGGGTCGACTTCTTAAAGTCATAAAGATGATACGGGAACTCTTGGTACACAGGCCCGGTAGTGAGTTGCTCGAAATTGTGAATCGCATCTTGTGCCTCCTGAGTGCTGACGTATTCGATGATGTGCCGGGTGGCGTTCAGATGTTCAATGTTTTGCTTGGTGAGCGGCATCCGCCATGTCTTGCTCTTCGGATCGAACTTCCGGGCCGGGAAATTCCGGGCGGCATCGGCCAAGAAAAATGGGAATGCCATTTTCAGGCGCTTGGTCTTCTGGTCGTAATCGACTTTGACCTGCTTATTGAGTGCGTTCAAGTATTGCTCCTTGAATTCCAACGATGAAAAACAACTGTGCCTTTATCAGTAACAGGTAGGTCACGTGGGATGATAGCGTTTTCGAACTGCTGAATGGTAGCTTCGATTAGCTCGGATTGAGCTTGCCGAACTTTGGTTTTCCAGTATTCGCGATTGGCCGCTTTTCCAGCAGGACCAAGATCAGGTTTGGGGTCTTGTTTCATACTTTTATCCTCCGAACCAACCAGCAAGCCAACACACGAAAACAAACACAAGCATCAGAAACGCAACGATGCCGGGAATATTGCTTTCACCTTCTTCTTTGGCCTTTTCTGGGATGTGATCATAAAACATTATGCTTTTACCCTTCCAGCGTTGAGGGCATCGCACCGGGCCTCAGCAAAACTCCGGGTACGGCAGTCTTCGACCACATCGTAAGTCACCGATCCGAACACTTTGCGTCCGACTTGGAATCGACCGTTATTCTCGAAGACCCGGTACTTGGGGGGTTCCGGTGGGGGAGGGGTCAGCAGCGACGCTTGAACCATTTGTACACCATTATTCATTATTACTTCTCCTAAAATGTGCATTCTGTCGAGGGAATGCCGGGATTGGACCACGCTACGTCTACAATCAGATCGAGCCTCTCGTCTTCGGTCATTCCGAGTCGGTCGGCCAGTAAGTGTGCCACCTGAATAACATCCGGGTTGTGTTCACACGTGCCACTAGCCTTGCGGTGCGGGAACCAGTACCCGGAACACCAGCAGGGCTTAGGCTTCTTCCAAGTCTTCATCGCGGCGATTGTCATTTTCTTGCTCCGCCAGATCCCATTCCAAGTCTTCCGCTTCGTCCGGGGTCAGATCGTCGGCAGCGATTCGGCGTCGGATTGATTGGTCCATGATTAAATCCTCCAGAGAATGTTAATGACGAGGCACAGGATGAAAAATACGGCCATGATCATTAGACCGCCACGATAAAAGCGTCTTCAAAGCGGACGACGTTGGTGAAACCACCAGAGTCACGGGATTTATAGGCGTCAACCCACGCACCATGAAACGGCACGACCTGACCGACCTTATCGGCGTACCACATCAGCGGGTCCGAGCAGCGAACGATGAGAAGGCCGTACTTTCGAGCCTCTCCGAGCCTCTCTGGAGGTGTCGGGCTATGTCCACCCGTGCTGGATGTCTCCGGGGCCGGGGAGATACCACGGGAGTACCCGGACGGGGCCTCGTCGCGGGGGCGCTGCATCAGGACGATGATCATAGTGATTTCGGCAGTGTCTGCTCGACCTCAAGGATGTAGCCCAATTTCTTCATGGACTGAATGGTGTTGGTGGTCAGGATCTTAGTTCCGGCGATGTTGGCGAATTCCTGTGCGATGGGGCACACGGGTTGCACGACCTCTTGGCCGTACTGATGCTTGATTCGGACCAGCGCCTTCAAGCTGTCGTCTTGGAGTTCAATCATTTTAAATCCTATTAGAGCTATGGGGGGTGCAAGCAGCGATGTCAACATCTTTGATGAACCGTTCGCAGGGAGGAGACGTCTAGTTCATCAGGCCACTGCTTGCGCTGGCCTAGGGCGTGTGATCACAGCCCACATCTGGATTCTACCACACCCCCGGAGAGGTGAGTAGTATCGGTTCAAGCGGGTTGCGCTTCGGGTTCAGCCTTGGCTTTGGCTGCTTTAGCAGCAGCGGCTGCAGCGGCCTTGGCTTCGCGTTCGGCTTTCAATTCGGCCTGACGTGCTGCTTTGGCTTCAGCTTTCGCCTTCACATCAGCGGAAACGTCCAGATCGTTGGCCTTCACGTAATCACGCACTGCCTCGATGGAGAGCAGACCCTTGCGAATCGCGCCACGCATCTTGTTGCGCAGATTCATGGATTGCTGGCCCACGTTCAGGTGGCTGTAAGGATTGGCTTCCAGCGTCAACACGGCTTTGGCAGTCTGGATGACGCCATTGGGGGTCACACCGTCGAGTGCGATGGCCAATTCATCATTGGAACGCAACTGGCCTGTAGCGGATTTCACGTACTGGCCTTCCTTCACACGGTCCGAGAGGGCCAACATGGAACCCACGTACTTGCGGCCCGAAGCGGCCAGTTCAGCCATACGTGCTTCACGAGCGGCTTTGGCAGCAGCGCGTTGTTCAGCGGTAGCGCCTTTCAGGGCTTCCTTCTCGGCTTTGGCGGCTTCGCGTTCAGCCTTGGCCTTGGCAGCAGCTTCTTGCTTTGCGGCCTTGGCAGCGATTCTGGCTTGAGCTTCGGCGGCTTTCAGTTCCTGCTTGGTGGGTTCCTTGACCGGGGTGGGGTTCAGAGTTTCGGTGGAACCGTCTTCGTGCTTGATGACGGTGTTGGCTTCCGGGGTGCCGGATTCAGCGGTAGCGGTAGATTCAGCGGCCTTAGCTGCAGAGGGTTTCGATTTTGCCATGGTTAGCTCCTGTGTGATGGTCGTATCGACCGGGTTTAAAACTTGAGAACCTTGATTAGAACACGCTCTGACTTGGGTGTCAAGATTGTCTGAGGGGGTGTTCACGGACCATTCATCTTTCCGGGGGTCCGATTTCAGTATTTCAATAGCCGACGAAAGCAGTAACGCTTCGTACGGGGTCGCGGGTGAATGCTTCATTTCTGTTTCTCCTCGATGGTTCGGCATGCGGTGCATTGGCGTACTCCGGGGAGAGCCACCCGGCGTGATTCCGGGATTGGTTCACCGCAGGTCGTACAGTATTTCGCGCTCATCCCCGTATATACGTGGGCACGGGCGGCATGAATTGCGTTTTCGGCCAGAATCGCGGCATGAATAGCCTCGTCATCCGGTGAACCGTATCCGCTCATTCTGGTAGCTCCTCAGGGTCGGTAACCATTTTCTGCTGAACGGTGGTCATGTTGTCGATCCACGTTTCGAGGTCGGCGGCTGCAAGGTCGTGGGACCCGCGAGTGTACGTCTTCCCGGTGATCAGCCCCGCTTCCCGGAGCATCGCGCCGGGGGTGTAGGCCCGGTTCACACGGATTCGGTGCTTGGCGTAGAGGGTCAGTGCGGCCTTGAGGACTGCGGCCCGGTAGAGGGGTATTTGTGCCCCGGTCAGGATTACGGCGGCCATGTTACATCTGCCCTTTCACGGCTACATTCAGGTAGTAGACGTTGCGAACCCGTCCGTCTTCGACGCCGAATGAGGCGTATTTCCGGAGTTGCCCGGTCAGGGTCCAGCCCCGGCATTCGAGGTCTGGTCGCTGCTTGCGGATCATGTTCATCACACGGGTCCGTGCCGACAGAGCAAGCTTGGCCGCTTCGCGTTCATTCGTAGAGGTCGAGACGTAATCGAGGGGATCCCAGCGATACTGGCCGGGGAAGACGTCTTTCGGGCTGTTGATGGTTCCGTGTTGGTCCCGGTTCATTCTGCTGCTCCCCGTGTCGTGTTGCCGTGAATATCGATGGTCAGGATTTCGTCGCCCCCGTTCAGGACGATTCGGATTTCGTCCCCGTCATCAGTCACGCTGATTTCGTCGAGGGTGTCCTCCTCCGTGATGGTCTGCGTCTCCAGCAAGGCCGCTTCGAGGGCGAGGTCCGCTTCTGCTGTTTCCGGGTCCGTGGGCATCCATGCCTCAAATGCACGGCTGAGGATGGCGCGACGGGTGGCCGCGAGGGTCTTGGGGTGTTGGGTCTTGATGGTCATGGTGTTACTCCTATTGGCTATTGTGAGATTCTATTTTATCACGGGTGGTGGGGGGCGTCAAGCCCCCCGACCCGGATTATTCCTCGCTGTCGTCTTCGTCTGTCTCGGTGTCCTCGAATACGTCCGATTCCACGCCTGTGACCTCTTCCACGGCCTCCCGGATCACGCCGAATCCGAATTCGCCCCGCTTGTAGGCATTCCGTACGCGATTCCGGAGGTTCATGCTCTGTTGGCCGATGTTCAGATGGGTGTAGGGGTTATGGCCGATTCCGAGGGCGATCACACATGCCCGGATGGTGTCTTCGGGCTTGAGGGTCCCGAATATCGTAGCGATCAGGTCGCCACAGCAGGGCTGACCATTCGCGGCCTTCTGATATTTCCCGGCCTTCAGGCGCTCCCGGAGCTTGAGCATGGGTCCTGTGTAACCCGTGGCGTCTGCTGTCTCGGATTCGGCGGCTTCGTCCTTCACGGCCTGAATCAGGTCGGCCAGATCGCCATTGGGGTCATTGATTTCTGCGCCGAGGGTCTGGACGTCTTGCAGGTACTGGCTCCGTCCGTCTGCTGCGAGGGCACGGCTGATGTTGGTCCCGTCGCTGATGTTCACCCAGCGGCCCTTGATGGCGACGATCTGGAATATCTCTCCGCCGATCACGATGGATTGGCCTGCTTCGATTGCGGGGGTGGCGTTGGTCTGTGTCATGATGCTATATCCTATTAGGGGTGCGGGTCCGGGGGAATCCCGGCTTGCCGCTGGAGCCTCTTTCATCTCTCTGGGTTCTATTATATCACGGCGTCAATGGGTCCGTAATCCCCTAAGACATACCGTTCGTCGGACGAGAAATACCGTTCGTCGGACGAATAGGGGGAGGGGTGCTGGCAAGAAACGTGCCAACCCCGTCCGTGGAACAGTCTCGTGGAACAGATGTCCGGGAAGGTATCTCGGAGGCTCTCCGTTGACATCAGACGGGCCGGGCTATATTAGTACCGGACATATCGACAGAGCGCAAGGAAGATACCAAGGAGACATGCACTATCTTAGTGCACGGGAGGGTTGGCACGAGTCTTGCCTTATCGGGCGAGGGGTCTGGACGTTCCACGTGGAACAGGGGAGCGGGGTCCGGGGGCGCGAGGCCGGGATGTTAGGACCCTGAGACGTGGACCTTGGAACACGGGAGAAGGAATACGAACCAAGAGCGGCTCCGCGATCCAGCGTCTCTGACTTGCTAGTCCGTTCCACGTGAAACACAAAACCTGCTCCATACCCCTCCATTCCCCACTCCATATATCTCTCCACTCGACGCTCTATACCCCTCCTACCCCTCCTATATCTGGGAGTGTCGGAGAGGGAGATGGGGTCCGGTGGGGGAGTAGGACGGGGGAGACGTGACGTAGAGAGTCGCAGATGGGGTCTGAGGTAGGATGGGGGGTATCTCGGAGGGGGTCATGGTCCCACAGGCCGCGTCGGACGGGCCTCGGGTGCTATCAGCCTGATAGCGGAGCGGGGGTGGAGGGGTATCAGAGGGGTATAGGAGGGGTGGAGGGGGTATCCCGTGTTGCGCCACTGCAACGTGGGGCTGGAGCAACGTATCTTCCACGCAACGTGGCGACCGTGCAACGTGGTTCGTGTACAACGTGCCGTGAATCCAACGTTGGTTCCACGCAACGCAGGCCCCCTAGCCGTGAATCCGCGAATGCCACCCCGGATGCCCCGACGAGCCGCGACCCGATTGGCATGCTTGGCCGGGGCCTCTGGTTACCGTCCAGTGTATAATATACCCTCCCCCTTGGTCTGCGCCTTTCGTCGAAAATATACGTCCCAATTGCCATATCTCCCGAAACAAAAAACCCGCCGAAATATAGGGGGTCTATGAACTATGTCTCTCGGGGGGTTGACACCCGTACCCGCACGTGCTACACTCGTGGTTATGTCCGAAGTACTCGATTCAACCCACACACACCTTGATATCATCACGGCGGTTGAGGCGTCTCCGGTTGCGGTAACCCAACCTGCAGAGCCTGTTTATCCCCCTTGCACTCAGGATGAAGAAACGTTCGCGCTGGCGGTAATCGAATCAGGCGGTAATATTGCGGCTGCTTACCGTATGGCATTCGGTCAAGAGGAGCGGATGGCGTTGGCTCGTGGTAAGGAATTGCTGGCCCGTCCTCAAGTAGCACTCAAGATACGTGACATTACGGATGCAATTTCGGATTCTGCTCTGATTTCAGTAGGCGCTCACCTGCACGAACTGGCGGAAATCCGGGATCTGGCGAAGGGCACGGGGCAACTCAAGACTGCATTGGCAGCTGAACGGGCACGTGGGGAAGCGGTTGGAATTTACCAGAAGCACGATGCGGCTGCTAAGGGTAAGACCATTGGGACCACCAATATCCAGATTAACGTGGCGTCGAAATTCGACGCGGATATATAATATGCTCGGCTTCATAACAGGATTTGTAGTCGGCGCGCTTGCGATGTGTGTTTGGCTCGTGTGGAGCACATATCCATGAGCGAATTCAAGTTCACGGTGAAGCAGAATGAAGCTCAACAAATTCTGGCTGGCGGTGCAACCCATGGGATGTTATATGGCGGGTCACGTTCAGGAAAGACATTTCTTCACACACGGAATACCGTGTTCCGCGCTCTTAAAGCCTCAGGATCACGACACGCCATTCTCCGTTTCCGTTTCAACCACATCAAAGCCTCCATCATCCTCGACACGTTCCCGAAAGTAATGAATCTATGCTTTCCGGGCGTTGAGTATAACCTCAGTAAGACGGACTGGTACGCGACACTTCCTAATATGAGCCAGATTTGGTTCGGCGGATTGGATGACAAAGAGCGAACAGAAAAAATTCTCGGGCAAGAGTACGCGACAATGTACCTGAACGAGTGCTCCCAAATCAACAAAGAATCACGGGATATGGCGGCAACCCGGCTGGCGCAGTTGGCCAAGTCCTCGTTCGGTTCTAGCGAGTTCCTCAAACCCCGGATGTTCTATGACTGCAACCCAACCAATAAGATGCACTGGTCGTACCGCATGTTCATCCAAAAACAAGACCCGGATACACGGATAGCACTGCCCAATCCTCAGGATTACGTCTACTGCAAGATGAATCCGGAAGACAACAAAGAGAACTTGAGCGCCACTTATTTGGACACGCTGCAAGCGCTCAGTCCTCGTCTACGTAAACGCTTCCTGCTTGGAGAATTTGCAGATGCCACACCCAATGCTCTTTTTACTGATGAGTGTATTGATATGTGGCGGGTCATTGACGGTGATATACCGGATATGGTCCGAATCGTGGTCGCAGTTGACCCATCAGGAGCTGGAGACACGGATAATGCAGACAATGATGCTATCGGTATCGTCGTTGTTGGCCTTGGCGTCGATGGCAATGCTTATGTTCTAGAGGATTGTACTGTCAAAGCAGGTCCGAAGACATGGGGAACGGTGGCCACGACTGCTTATGACCGCCACGAAGCTGACGCGATAGTAGGTGAAACCAATTACGGCGGTGCGATGGTGAATTTTGTGATTCAAACACAACGTCCCCGGACCCCATTTAAATGCGTCACGGCCTCTCGCGGCAAAGCAGTACGGGCAGAACCCTTTTCGGCACTCTATGAGAGTGGCAAAGTGCGTCACGTAGGCACCTTCGATGAACTCGAAGAAGAAATCGTACACTTCTCTACACACGGATACGTGGGCACGGGTTCCCCGAACAGGGCCGACGCATTATTCTGGGGGCTGGCTGAACTGTTCCCCGGCATCGTGAAGGGTAAGAAAGAGGTCAAAGAATTCGATGACCGTGACGCTGAACATGAAATGATGGATTGGATGGGCTAAAATGGTCGAATCAATATTCAAAGAAATGAAACCGGGGGTCCGGTTCTATGAAAACGCCACCTGCAAGGTATCCATCTGCACTGCGATACCCAATCGGCTGCGTCTTAAGACCCGCGAAATCACTCACGTGGATGTTCCAGAGAATCTCCGGAAGCAAGGAATGGCCACACAGATGCTTCTGAACGTTTGTGATGAGGCCGACGCCCATAAGATAGTACTCGTATTATTTCCGAAACCATTCGGAGAAGGTGTGAAAATGGATCAAGAACAATTGATCCGCTGGTACTCGGAAAAATTCGGGTTTAGCGTGATTCAGGGAAAGCCCATCATGATGGCTCGAATGCCTTTCAGCACTCCCGGAGTGTTTAAACCGAATTATTTGGGCCAAGTCGCCCCTAAGGACTTCAAATGAATGAAAATGGAATGCCCGAAAAATCGGGGGATCAAGGTAAAGCCAAGTCCAAAGAACACATGGATATCGTCGCGGAGATAAAAGCCCGCTTCGAAATGTGCAACTCCGCTGACGGGGATAACTGGAAAGAAGGCAAAGACGATCTGGAGTTCTTGAAGGGCAATCAATGGCCTGAGAAACAGCGTCGGAGCCGGGAAGCAGACGGTCGGCCTTGTCTGACTATCAACAAGCTCCCAACGTTCCTCGCACAGGTCACGAATGATCAACGTCAGAACCGGAACCAGATTAAAGTGTCCCCGGTGAGCGAGAAAGCAGATCCGGAAACTGCTGAAATTATTCAAGGCATGATCCGCCATATTGAATATGATTCGGCTGCTGACGTCGCTTATGACACTGCAGTCAACTCCGCTGCCGCTATCGGTTTCGGGTATTTCCGATTGGTCACCGACTACGAATCCGAGGATTCCTTCGATCAAGTGTTGCGCTTCAAGCGTATTCGGAATTCGTTCACTGTTTCCTTCGACCCAGCAAGCGTCGAGCCTGATGGTTCAGATGCTCAATTCGTCATCATCAGCGAAAAGATGACCCAAGACGAGTTCAAAGCTCGTCACCCGAACGCCGAAATTCCCGCAGGTGGTTTCAGCACTATTTCGATCGGTAGCTCCCAAGCGACAAACCAAAAATGGGTTTGGGAAAACATGGTCCGTGTGGCCGAGTACTACCGTATTGAATTCGAACCCGCGACACTCTACCAATATTCTGACGGAACCACTGGCTGGACCAAAGAAGGTCTGGCCGATGGTTTGTACGTCAAGGGAGAACGTCCGAGTTACAAGAAAAAGGTCATGCACTACCTCGTGACCCCGTACGAAGTATTGAAGTCGACCGAAATCATGTGCAAGTGGATTCCGGTTTTCCCGGTATACGGCACAGAAATCGACGTTGACGGAAAGATTTACCGGGCTGGCGTGATTCGCAACGCTAAAGATCCCGCCATGATGTACAACTTTTGGATGACATCGGCTACTGAGGAAGTATCGCTTCGTCCTAAGACCCCGTATATCGGGGCGGAGGGTCAATTTGAAGGCCAAGAAAAACGCTGGGCGCAAGCGAACAATCGTTCGTTCCCATATCTCGAATACAAGCCCGTCGGTATCGATGGCCAACTCGCACCACCTCCTTCGCGTCAACCAATGGTTGATGTGCCCGTTGGCGTTCTTACAATGGCTAGCCATGCGGCTGATAACATCAAAGCTACAACTGGCTTATTTGATAGTTCTCTCGGTGCTGCTGGTAATGCCACAAGCGGTAAGCAGGAAATCGCACAGCAGCGACAAGGCAACGTAGCCAACTTCCATTACACCGACAACCTGACTCGTACACTTCGCCACGCTGGTAAGTGCTTGATTTGCATGATTCCATATTACTACGATACTGAACGTGCTGTTCTGATGCGTGGTGAAGACGGAACAGTTAAGTCGGCCTATATTAACAAGCTTGACGAAGCCGCTAACCGTGTTATTAATGATGTTCGTGTCGGTAAATATGAAGTCGCTGTTACGACAGGCCCATCTTACGCCACAATGCGCGCTGAAGCAGCGGACGCTATGGTACAGTTCGGTCAAAGCTGGCCGAAGCTGATGGATATCGCGGGTGATCAAGTTGTCAAGGCCATGAATTGGCCCGGCGCCGAAGAGATTTCAGAGCGTATTGCTCGTACCATTCCTCCGGAGATTCGCAATGATCCAGAAGATGGCCCGGACCCCGTGCAGCAGGTGCAACAGCTTACACAAAAGCTTCAACAAGCCGAGCAAGCTATGCAAGAGCTGCAGAAAAATGCAGACGCCAATTACGCCAAAGTCACTGCAGAACAGATTAAACAAGAAACAGCTGTCGAAGTCGCGCACATCACGGCGGAAAGCCGAAAGGATGTACAAGAACTTGCAGGGATGGTGCAGCTTCTCCTTGCACGTATCCCGGTTCCACAGGAACTTGCAACGGACGTCGCAGAGGACCTTGTTAATGAGACAACCGAAACGCAGGGGGGTCAACCCCCTCAGGACCCCGAAATGGTGGCTCCTCCAGCGTCTCAGCCGACCGGGAACATGAACCCAGATATGAACTATCAGGAGTAGGGGTTGACAGCCCCTCTCTCACGTGATACACTCATACCTATGAATAACATTCGCACCCTAAAGGACCCTGTTGGGGGAAATGCGCAACTTGGGCACAGCTTACCTATGAGCATGAATATAGGGCCGGAGTTCACTCAATGAGTGCTGATAACCAAGGTGCCTCTGCAGGTACAACTGACACCCCAAAAGATGCAGGTCCGGTCGAGATTACTTTGATCGCGCCTGAAACTCCCAAGGTGGAAACACCCGCTCCGAAAGCGGATGTGACAGATGTAACTCCTAAAGCAGAGAAAACCACGACTGAAACGACGAATGATTCAGAAATCGACGAGATAGAGTCCAATCCTGATAACCGTGATAACAAGGGCCGATTCAAACCCGGCGTCCAAGCACGGATCGATGAATTGACACGTTCTCGTCGTGAAGCTGAACGGGAAGCAGCCTATTGGAAGGCTCGTGCTCAAGGACCAGATACGGCGCAACCTCCGGCCCAACCCGCCGCTACATTCAAGCCACCTGTCCAGACCGATTACGCTACCCCAGAAGAGTATCAGGATGCTTTGGTCGATTACAAAGTCGAGCAGAAACTCGCTCAAAAAGACAATCAGAAGTCCGCTGAAAAGGCTGTGACTGAACGTGCTGCTTCTTGGCAGTCGCGTTTGGAATCGGCCCGTACTGCGATTCCTGATTTCAATGATGTGATGGACGCAGCCGAAGTACCCGTCGCGAAACACGTAGCCGATTTAATCTTCGAACATGAACTCGGAGCCAACATCGCTTACCACTTCGCGAAGAACCCTGATCTTCTCGACAAGTTGAACTCGATGTCACCCGCTAAAGCAGCGTTTGAGATTGGGAAACTTGGCGATAAACTGGAGGCAGCAGCAGCCCCCGCTAACGGCACGGATAAATCCGATGTTGCCGATTCAGCCAAACCCGTTGTTAAAGTCGTGGAGAAACCAACCTCCAAAGCTCCACCACCCGCAAGTACTATCGGACAGGGCCGTACCATGACCCCTTCACTCGATGAAATGTCGATGGAAGACTATGTGGCACAGCGCAATCTCCGGAAGTACGGTCGGGCGGCTTAATCCTTAAGGACCCCAAATGTCAAACGTACTCGCGACGACCAGCGTAGTAGCTAAAGAAGCTCTCGCTGTTCTCGAAAACATGTTGTCTTTCTCCTCCATGGTCAACCGTGATTGGGAAGACGAATTCACCAGCAATATGAGCCGTGGCTATGCCCCCGGCCAGACGATCAACATCAAGCGCCCCCCACGTTACACATATCGTGAAGGCCGTGTTGCTGTTCCTCAAGGTACTGTTGAATCCACCATCCCTTTGACCCTTTCTCAGGGCGGTGTGGACTTGCAGTTCACCGCAAACGAGCGCACTCTGTCCTTGCAGAAGTTGGAAGACAAGCTGACCGCTGCGATGGCTACCGTGGCCAACGAAATCGACCGTCGCGGTCTGGAAATGGCTCGTCTGCAGTCGAACAACGTGATCGGTACTCCCGGCACTCCTCCCAACAGCCAATTGTTGGCACTCCAAGCTATCACAGGCTTGAACCAGCGTCTGGATGAAATGGGTGCACCCCGTGACAAGCAACGTGGTCTGATCCTGTCTCCTGCTTTGAATGCTCCATTCATCGTCGGTATGGCTGGCATGTTCAACGGTCAAGACGTCCTGACTCGCCAAATGAAGCAAGGCATGATGGTTGACTCGTTGGGTCTGGCTTACGCCATGGACCAGAACGTGCAAACCCATACCAACGGCACTGCTGTTGTGACCACCAACACGGTCAACGGCGCTGGTCAAACTGGTTCCACTATTACCGTGGCCGCTTTGAATGGTACCGTCACTCGTGGTTCGAAGATCACCTTTGCTGGCGTGTTTGCGGTCAACCCCCAATCCCGTCAGTCTACTGGTACTCTCCAGCAATTCACGGTGACAGCCGATGCTGCAGCTTCTGCTACTTCGTTGAGCATTTCCCCGGCCATCGTTCCTGCTGGCGCATTCCAAAACGTGACTGCTTCTCCTGCCAACGGCGCTGCGATCACCATTTTCGGCACTGCCTCCGGTAGCTACACCTTCAACCCTGCATTCCACAAAGATGCATTCACTCTGGCCATGGTCCCCATGTGGGCACCTGCTGGCGGTAAAGGCGTAGTCGATGTTTCCCAAGTGGAATACAAAGGCTTCCGCCTGAAAGTGACCGAGTTTTACGACGGTATGGGTGATGTCTCCATCATGCGTATTGACGTACTGTACGGATGGGCAGCTCCCTATCCTGAACTTTCTGTGGGCTACGCGCTCTAAGAAAAAGAATGGGGGGTCACAAGCCCCCCTATCTGAAACTTTCACTCAAGGACCCGAAATGAAATACATCCTTCCTTTGCTGGCAATTGCCGCATCGTTGTTCTTGCTGGCGATCGCCCCGATCGTTGCAAAACATGTCATCGCCTTCACCAAAGACGTGGTGCAAGCGTTCAAACAGCCCGGCATCAAGGTGTCCGGTCACCGTCTATACCAAGGTGGTTTCGTTACCCTCTTGCGTAACTATGGTGGCTATACTGCTGGCCAAGTGGTTGAACTGCCTGCTTCTACCGAAGCTGCTCTGATCGCAAGCGGTGGTGCTACCACTTCTACAGGTCCTGCAACGTCCGGTGCGTTGACTACTGCTCAAACCCAAGGTGCTGGTACATTCCCCGCTGCCGCAGGTTCGGTTACGATCACGAATGCTTTGGTGACCCCACAATCGATCATCTTCGCTCAGTTGAATCAAGCTGCTGCTGACGGTACTCTGTTGTACGTGGCACGTGTTGTGGCCGCTGCTGGCTCGTTCACCGTTTACGGTAACGCCAACGCGACTGCCGCTACTGGCTTCGATTGGGCCATCGTCAGCGCCACTGGCACCTCTTCTAACCCTAACTAAGGTTAGATCCCTCGGACCCCGGATATCGAAAGGTATCCGGGTTTCAAACTTAACTGGAGTAAATCATGGAACATCAAGAATTTCCCAAGATGCTGTACAAAAACGGCCTAGTGACCGAGCAAAAGATCGTCAATTCCCAAGAGGAAGAGGATGCTCTCGGTGACGCATGGCTCGACAGCATCATCGACCCGGCCAGTATCCCCCCGGCCCCCGCTGCCTAGTCCGGGCGCTGCGCATAGTCCAGTCGCTATGTATATAGCCCGGACTATCCAGAGCGTCTCCCAGAGCCATCCAACAGGACACCCATGACACAGAGCATCATCACTAGTGATCTGATTCGCAGGTCGTTCTACCTCATCAATGCAGTTGCTGCGGGTGAAGTTCCGGACGATATGATGATGAACGACGCGTTATCGACTTTAAATGAAATGATCGATAGCTGGTCTATTGAAACTCTGTCGGTTTATGGTACGGACAACGATGAGTTTACGTTAACTCCCGGTAAATTTAACTACACATATGGTACTGGCGGTGATTTTAATGTTCAACGTCCAGTTTATATAACTGACATGTACATGATTCGCCAAGGTGTCACTACCCCGGTGAAAATCATCCCGATCGAAGCGTACAACGCGATCGCTATTAAGGCTCAGTCCCAGCCCCTAGTTGAACGCGCATATATCACGACTTCTTTTCCATTAGTCGAAGTTAACCTCTGGCCAATCCCGTCTGAGGCGAACACGATCGGTTTCACATCTAATCGGGTATTAACTAATATTCCGAATCTGACCACCGCTATTTATTTACCCCCCGGCTATCTTCGGGCTTTGCGGTACTGTTTGGCTGTGGAACTCTGGCCTGAGTACCCGAATCAAGCAACTGATATCGGTACGGTGAAAGCGATCGCGATCAAGGCCAAAGCCAACATCAAAACTGCCAATATGTCGGACATCGAAATGTCTTTCGAAGACGTGCCTAAGGTAGAAGCAGGTCGCTCTTGGGATTGGAGGGGCGGTTAATGCCAATGCTTCAAGGATTCATCGGCGGCGCTTATCTAGCACGGAGTTCCAACTTCGATGCACAGCGTTGCGTGAATCTGTTTCCGGAAAAATCCGATTCTGGATCATCCAAGGACGTTGCAATGTTAGTCGGTACTCCCGGCCTTTTGTCTTGGGCACAGCTTAATGGTCGTGCTGTCCGGGGCATGATCAACTTCAATGATATTTATGGATTTGTGGTTATTGGTCAGTACGTGTACCGTGTTGATACTTCTGGTGTGGGAACTCTTACGGGATTGATTAATAATGACGTCACTCCCGTAAGCATGGCTTCCAACGGATCGAAGATTTTCGTCGCCACTGGACCCAAAGGCTTCGTGATCGATGCCAATGCCAACACGATGACTGAATATATCGATGTCTCATTCAAGGGTGCGAATAAAGTCGACTTTTTGGATGGATCATTCATTTTCAATGAACCCGGTACCGGACGGTTCTGGGCAATGAATCCATATAGCACGACCCTTAACCCATTGTACTTTGCTACTGCGGAAGGATCCCCCGATGCTCTGGTTTCTCTTATTGTTGATCATCGTGAGCTTTGGCTGTTTGGAACCAATACCGTAGAGGTCTGGTATAACACCGGGGACACCACCAACTTCCCATACTCTCGCGTTAACGGCGCATTTATCGAGCAGGGATGTGCGGCTACTCATAGTGTGGCGAAGCTCGATTCCTCCGTGTTCTGGCTATCGTCTAATGAGCGTGGTCAGGGTATGGTGATGAGGGCTACCGGGTACGCCCCGCAACGGATAAGCACTCACGCGCTGGAAAGAGCAATTGGTACATACTCAGTTATTACAGATGCTGTTGCATATACTTATGAACAAGAGGGCCATTCTTTCTATGTTCTCAACTTCCCAACAGCCAACAAAACATGGGTCTTTGATGCTTCCACAAATCTCTGGCACGAACGCGCATGGCGGCAATCGGATGGCCAGTTCGGGCGTCATCGTTCTAATTGCCATATGTTCTTTGCTCGTAAAAATATTGTCGGAGATTGGCAGACCGGGAATCTTTATGTACTGGACCCCGATACTTATACCGATAATGGTAACCCGTTAGTCCGTTTGCGCTCGTCGCCGCACATTAGTTCAGAAATGTCTCGTATTGCTCATACGGCAGTGCATTTCGACATGGAAACTGGCGTCGGTACAGCAAATGGTACAGACCAAGGTACTGACCCGGTTTGTATGCTCCGTTGGTCGGATGACGGTGGCCACAAGTGGAGCAATCAACGTACCGCGAAAATCGGTAGAGTCGGCCAGTATCGGACCCGCGCTCGGTTCACCCGTTTGGGTCAATCACGTGACCGAGTTTACGAATTATCTATTTCTGATCCTGTGAAGGTCGCGATCATTGGAGCAATACTCAATGGCCAGTGATCTTGTTTATATATCGGCTCGTGTCCCGCTTATTGATGAGCGTACGGGAATGCTTAACCGTGATTGGTTTCGTTTTTTCGAGCAGATCGGCCAAAAGGCACAGATTATCAACGGTAATTTGGCTACTTCGGCACTTGCTGGTTCAGCTTCCGCGCTCCCGGCGTTTCCAGCTGGATACATGATAGTTACTTTAAACGGACAGGACTATAAAGTTCCGTACTACAAATGAAAATCGCTTGTGAACATCTTACCGCAGAAATGTTATCTGGTGAAATCACAACACTCGGCCAGAAGAATTGGAACGAGTGCAGTATCATCAAGAAAGACACTTGCTCTTTTCACGGGGACCGTGATTTTAAAATCGAATTGAATGCCCCTGTGTACTTAGGGTTTGCTGAAAGCGGTCAGTTAATCGTAATGACTTTACGCGATGAAGAAGGTACTTTACAAGGTTTCTCATTAGTCATTTTTTACAACAGTCTTCATCATGCGCCTGTTTTGTGCGCTAATGTTGATGCCTTTTACATAGAACCCGGTCACAGGGCTTATATGCGTAGTTTCATTACCGCGATCGAGAAACAATTCTCTGACCGTGGGGTCGTGGTGGTCGGTTGGCCTGTAAGCCCTTTCGGTAAATTGTTCGACATTCTCAAATTGATGGGGTATGCCCCTGATGATGTCGTTATGGAAAAACGTTTTGCGGAGTTCAAACCATGTGCATAGCAGCAGCAATTGTCGGTGGAGCGGTTATAGGTGGCGCTATTCAGGGCAATGCGGCTCGTGGCGCTGCCTCTACTCAAGCTCAAGCGGCCACCGATTCCGCAAATATTCAAGCTCAATCCGCCGAAAAAGCAGCAGCTGCTCAAGTAGAAGCAGCACGTATCGCGGCTGATTCAAGCTTGACTGCATCACGGGAGTCTAATCAGGTACTCCGGGATCAATACAACCAAAATCGTGCAGACAGCGAACCGTGGCGTACTGCCGGGGCTGGTGCGTTACAGCAGCAAGTAGCAGGTCTTGTGCCGGGCGGTGAGTTTAACCGTTCTTTCACGATGGCTGACTTCAACAAAGATCCGGGCTATGACTTCCGAATGGGCGAAGGTACTCGTGCTATTGAGGGCGGTGCTGCTGCTGCCGGGGGCCTACTATCCGGGGGCACTCTAAAAGCGCTCACCCGGTACGGCCAAGACTACGCCTCAGGTGAGTACTCGAAGGCGTACGACCGATTCAACAATGACATGACTACTCGCTTTAATCGTTTGGCTGGTGTCGCGGGTACTGGTCAAGCTGCTACTGCTCAGACTGCCGCAGACGGAAGCAACACTGCTAGTGGTATTTCTTCGAATACGATGTCCGCTGGTAACGCTCGTGGCTCTGCTTACACGAACGCTGGTAACGCTACCGCTCAGGGCTATTTGGGCGCAGGATCTGCTGCGGCTAATGGAATGATCGGTGCAGCTAATGCAGGCGCTTCGGGTATGATCGGTAGTGCGAACGCGTTGTCGGGCGCTATCAATAATGGTCTAAATGGATATATGACCATGAACATGTTGAATAGAATGCCTACCTACACTCCAAGTTACGGCGCATCGACTACCGTTGGATCTTACATCGGCTAAGGACTACCATGGCAGAACTGAACACTAACATCGCTCTGAGCGGGACACAAGTTGCCCCGGTGGACCCCTTGGCTATATATTTGAAGGGTGCACAACTCCAAGCATACCAGCAACAAGCACAACTTCACGAGTTGACCGCTCGTAAAGAAGAGCAAGATTATAACGACAGCCGCACATTGGCCGATTTATATAAAGGCGCTGTTAATCCTGATGGTACGGTAGACCGTACTAAAATTTATCAAGGCGCTGCTGAAAGAGGACTCGGCGCAAAAATTCCCGCTCTGCAAAAGAGCTTTTTGGATGCTGATACGGCTGGTGCGACATTAAATAAGACCAGAGCCGACACTGCTAAGACACATCAAGAAATCCTTCACGCTGGTTTAAAGGAAACAGATAACACTATTGCTTCGTTATTAGCTCGGCCAGATGTAAACGAGAACATGGTGATGAGTGAATTGGGTCGCTTGGTTCGGGTTGGTGCGTTCAATGCCCAAGCCGCTAATTTGAACACAACGCCTGATGAATACGCCAAGCAAATGGTATCTACGATGCCCTTGGGTAACCCACAAGCTTTGCGCAACTGGTTGACTCAAACCGGGATGCGCGTTATGGACGCATCCAAGCGTGTTGAAATGGCTTTGCCGAAATACGACGAGCAGGACCGTGGTGGCGTCATCAATGAAGGTACGATTAATCAGCTTACTGGTCAACGTACGAGCGGCACGAACCAAGTCAAGACCCTTACTCCCGAGGGCGCAGCAATCGATCGACGTCAAGGCGAGGCCAACGCAATCGCTAAAGAAGCTGCTGCTTCTCAAGTTGTGGAGACACCACAAGGTTACTCGGTTATCAATAAAGGCGCTGCCGATGCCCGACCCGTACGCAACGTTGATGGTCAGCCTGTGCTTTCTGCTAACTCTACTGTGGCTAAGAATGCTAGCATGGCTCGTAACATGACGGGCGTGATTCCATATGCTCGTGAATTGCTAAAGTCCGATCCTACTTCTTCCGGTGTTGGTGCGCTGGCTGATAAGCTTTCCGGCCAAATCGGTCTGCCGTTGAAGAGCAAGGATGTCGCAGGACAACTGGAAACACTCGGCGGGTGGATGACATCCAACGTCCCACGTTTCGAGGGACCACAAGGCGTTCAAGACGTTATCATCTACCAGCAAATGGCTGGCGCTGTTGGTGATCGTACCAAATCGGTATCCGAGCGTTTGAAGGCTGTGGATACCGTCGAGCGTCTTATGCAGAAGTACTCCGGGGCACCGGGGACCGATCCCGCTACTCCTATAGCTCCCCGTCCCGTGCTGCCCGTCCGTGGTACCACCGCTGCTGCTCCTCGGGGGTCCTCTCCCATGCGGGGAGGTGGTGCTCCCGCTGCCCCGGCTGCAGCGCCCGACATCAATTCTTTCTTCCGGTAAAACTAGATGCCAAGTCTTAACTTCGATGTTGATGGTGCCCGGAAAGCTGGGTACACGGACACCCAGATTGCGGACGTACTCGCGTCGAAAGCGAATTTCGATAGCGCTGGCGCTCGTGCTGCCGGGTTCAAGGATACGGACATCATTGCTCGTCTTACAACACCTGCTGCCCCGGTTGCTCCGAAAGTAGAAGCCGAAGATCCGGGTGTTGTAGGTGCGGCAGTGATTGGAGCTGGTCGTACATTTGATCGTGTTGGCAAAGGCATGAAGCAGATTTACCTCGGACTCCGGGGTGACCAGAAAGGTCTGGCCGATCTGAAAGCTCAAGCAGCTGAAGATGATAAAATCTACGCTGGGTTGCAAGAACTCCACCCTATCGCTACCGGGATCGGTGAAGCTGCTCCTTCAATGGTGATTCCAGTGGGCACTACTGGCACGGCTCTTGCTACTGCTGCGAAACTTGGGGCGTCTGGTGCTATTCCCGCTGCTCTTGAATACGGCAGTGTCGAGGATCGTGCAAAGGCTGCATTGGCTGGCGGTGCGGGAGCGGTAATCGGTGGTCAAGTGATCCCGAAAGCCGTTGGTGCTGTAGTTCAAGGTGGTAAAAACGCTCTGCGCGGACTAGCCGGAACGGTTACTCCCGAAGCTCTAGCTCTGGCCGCGAAAGCAGAAGCCATGGGTATCAAGGTCAACGCTGCCCAACTCGGGGATAGCAAGCTCCTCAAGACACTAGCCAGTTCACTAGAGCAAATGCCATTTACTGGTGCTGCCCAAGCATCAAGCGCTCAACGTGGTGCGTTCACCCGTGCTGTGTCCAAGACATTCGGTGATGACGTCGACAAGATCACCCCGGAAATCTACGCCGCTAATCGTACCCGGCTTGGAGCGCAGTTCGATGATCTAGCAATGCGCAACACTCTCAATATCGACAATACGTTAACGGGTCGCTTGAACGCGATTCTTGATGAGGCTCGGCAATTCGGTGATGATTCTACTATCCGGGCGGTCAATAACGCTTATGACCGATTAATGAAACAGTCTACAACTGGAGGTAAACTATACCACAGTGGTACTTATAAAGTCGGGGATGATATCAATAATGTGTTGTATGCTGCTTCACATCCTGATGATGTTGCTTCATATGTCACCATGGCCACTGAAAGAGGCATGAAAAATGTTAAAACTTCAAATTTCAATGCTGATTTAAAACTACCTGCTCCTGAATCAGTGGTCAGGGCGGAAGCCAAAAAAATAGGAATAGATCCAGATGCCGGAACCCCAGCTTCTGTATTTGATTCAGAATTGCACGGCCCAGAAGCGGTAAAAGCGTTGGTATCTAATTTGAAGAAAATTGGGTATGATCATGCAGTGTTAGGAGATATTCCATATGGCGCTGGAAAACAATTTAATTCAACAGTAATATTTCCCGGCGTTAAAACATCACAATCGGCTACAAATGCTCTTGAACTCCCCGGCGCTGCTTACTCATCGCTAGACCGGGAGTTGGGCAACATCATCAAAGGCGGTGGTGAAAAGGGTAACTACCTTAAGCAAATGCAACTCGCGATCCGGGAAGCGATGGACCGTTCCATCAACCCGGAAGATAAAGCCTTGTGGGACCAGACCCGAACACAATACAAGAATCTGAAAGCGGTACGCAATATTGTGTCCCGCGACGGTGGTGATGGAAATATCCCTCCTGCTCAACTGCTCAACGCGCTCAATAGCACCGAAGCTGGGAAAGAGGCGATGGCGATGGGTAACCGTGGAACCCTCGGTGAACTTGGTCGTATCGGCAAACAGTTCGTCAAAGATTCGGTTCCCAATTCCGGTACTGCCCAACGTGCTGTCGCCATGGGCCTTATCGGTGGTGGCGGATTCGCTTTCGGCGCAAGTCCTGCAGAAGTCGCGGGAATGCTGGCCGGGGGAGCCACAGCAGGTAAACTAGTCAACAAAATTCTGATGTCCCCCAAGGTCATCGAGTCTCTCAGCAAGCAGGGCTTGACAGTCAAAGACCTGATGAAGCTGCCACCAGCAACTATAACCCAAATTATCGGTGGCGCGTCGGGAATGGCCGCTGCCGAAGGAATGAGGAACTAACATGGCAAGTTTACTGCCTACCACAAAGCTTTGCTTCTTGGGCAACGATGGGAAACCATTGGTCGGGGGCAAGCTTTACACATACGATAGCGGCACAACGTCGCCTCGTGCAACATATCAAGACGCTGCTGGTCTGGTCCCGAACACGAATCCGATTATCCTCGACAGCCGGGGTGAAGCATTGGTGTTCTGGAATGGCTCCTATCGGGTCAAGTTGAATGACGCGTTAGATAACACCATCTGGACCGTAGATTCTGTCAGCGAGATTATCCTGACTTACCGTACCGGGAGTAATGGCTCCCTCATAGTACCCGCTGGCACTACCGCTCAACGTGACGCGGTGCCTCAAATAGGCTACTTCCGATATAATTATGACGCCTCGGCTTTCGAGGGTTACGGTGCATTCGGCTGGGGACCGATCACCGGGGCCGGATCTGGTGCTGCCGGGGGTGGTTCCGATTTGGCCTTCTATGAAGGTGACGTGTTCATAGCGTCGTCTTACGTGGTCGGGGATTCAGTCTATAAATCCGGTCTTACGATCACCCTGACTTCCCCTGCTGTCTTCACTCTCGCTAATCACGGATTCGTAGCCGGGTCGGTGGTTCACTTGAAGACTACCGGGGTTCTACCTACCGGATTTGCGGTGGATACTCCGTATTACGTCATCGCTACTGGCTTGTCTAGTATCGCATTCCAACTGGCTCTTACTCCCGGTGGTGCTGCCATCAATGCTTCTGGTGGTCAGAGCGGGGTACATTCGGTCGGTAAGATCAAAAATGCCATGATAGTTGGCCCCGTTACTATTGGTGATGCCGCTGTAGTTACCATTCCCACTGGTTCTACCCTGACCATCGTTTAAGGAACAAACATGACATTACCGATTTCAGGGTCTAAACCCGGATCACAGTTTCAAGACGGACCTGCTTTTAGTGTAAGAGGCACAACTACAACTCAAATAGTGCCTAGTGTTACATTGACAAAAGTAATACTACAAGCTGAGGATTTTGACACTGGTAATGCTTTTGATAGCACTACTAATTATCGATTTCAACCAAGTGTCGCAGGGTATTATTTTTTTACTGGAGTAGTTCGAGCTACCGCTAATGCCAATAGTATGACAGTGTGGTTCGCTGAACTATGGAAAAATGGTGTGGCCGAAATCAGGGGAATCGAAAATAATCAAACAGCTTCTAATGCTGGGTCAACACAAGCCCCTGTTTCTGGGTTAATATATTTAAATGGCACTACTGATTATGTTGAATTATTTGGGTACATAGCCGGAACAAGCCCTGCATTTCAAAATGCAACTGCGAATAAAGCTGGTTCCTGTTTTCTACAAGGCTTCTTAGCGAGGGCTGCATAATGGCTGGTCAAATCAAAGCAAATCAAATTCAGTTGGGTGATGATGCGGTTGCCTCTCGTAATTTTGTCTGGCAGACCAACATTGATGGTACAGCGAAGTTGGCTCGGGGTAATGTCGGGGCCACGACCCAAGACATCCTGACTGTTGGTGTAGATGGTGTTATTAAATATCCTCAGCTCCCGTACACTGTAGCGGCATGGAATGGTTCTATTGCTGCACAATCTACAGCCACGACTGTACCGATTACTCTTACCGCTTTAAACAACAATTTTACTTTAAACGCTAATAGGCTAGTCGTTCCTGTGACTGGTGTTTATTCGATTACTTATGCTATCACATTTGACGCCACTTCAGATGCTCAAATATCTCAGTTATATGTGAACGGAATAGCGGTTGATGGTCAACAAGCGTTTTCTGCTAGCGGATTTGCGAGTAAACCAAGAGCTACTTGCCTGCAAAGTTTAACTGCAGGAGATTTGGTGGATGTTCGTGGAATTAGAGGCAGTACAGCTTGCAATATGACTGCTGGTTATTTAACAATGCACCTAGTAGCAAAGGCGTAACATGACAACTTCTGTTCAGAGCGTGTCGGCCACGCAATCGAAAATCCAAGTCAACAACCAAGACTCGTTCAGCTTCGACAGCGCTGGCGGGTTAGCTGGAATCTCGTCAATCAACTCCGGTTATTTGTACGGTAATCGCGTCATCAACGGCGCACAGGAGATTGATCAGGTTAACTCTGGTGCTGCTGTTACTCCTGGCGCTGGTACGTCGTATTTGACAGATATGTTTGGGTATCAATGCTCGGTGGCTTCAAAGCTCACATTTCAACAAATTACTGATGCACCAGCGGGTTTAAAGAGCAGCTTAAAAGTAACAGTTGCTTCTCAGTATTCACCAGCGGCGGCAGAGTTTTTTGGTGTACTTACAGCGGTTGAAGGAAAAGACATCATTGATTTCCAGTTTGGAACTGCTGGTGCTGTAACTATCACGTTGAGTCACTGGATTAAAAGCTCTATTGCAGGAACATATTGCGTTGCCATCCGTAATGGCGCATTAAATAGAACTTATTTGGGAACCGTTGCAGTTGGCACCACTTGGTCGCAAGTGAAGATTACTTTGCAAGGCGACACCTCTGGAACTTGGGCCACTGACACAACTACTGGCCTCAACATTTGGTGGGATTTGGGTTCTGGTTCCAACTTCAACACCACCGCAGGTTCTTGGCAAGCAGGAGCATTGACCCGCACTTCTGGCTCCGTAACTTTCGTCAACCAAGTAGCTGGCTCTACTCTTAACATCACAGGCGTTGATTGCCGTTTGGGAAGCGTTGCTCCGACAGTATTTGAGCGTAGGGCTAATGAGTTGCAGTTGGCTCAGCGGTATTACGCAATAGTTGATACGCGGCTTGCTGGATATACATCTGTGGGTGTGGCAAATCAATACAACATGCAACTCTGTACGCAGATGCGAACGACCCCCACTATTACGGTTGGAACAACTACAAATACAAACACTACTGGTGCAACAGTTGTGAACAGCGGGAATGGTCACGTAACTCACTCATCAACAGGAGTTGCAACTGGAGGATTTATTTCTGCTGCTATTGCAACTCTTTCCGCGAGGCTCTTCTAATGTATAAACGTACAAATTCAACCTCTATCATTCGTCTCGCTGATGGAGCACACATCCCAGCAGACCCGGCAAACACAGATTACCAAGCCTACCAAGCGTGGCTCGATGAAGGTAATTACCCGCAAATGCCAGACCCGGAGCCAGTGCCCGATCCCAAAGTCGCGATCAAAGAGCGGATCGACATGTTGGAGCGCAAAGAAATGCTTCCCCGGTTGGTACGGGAGTACATGTTGGCTGACGCTGCACAGAAAGCCGCAGCACTAGGACTCGATCCCATGGATAATTATGGTTATCGTCGACTCAAAGAGTTTGATTCTTATATCGCTTCATTGAGGGACCAACTATGAACTGGATTGACGTCATCCTGTGGATTTTAGGCGTGATAGCCGCGAGTCCCTTCCTGCTCTGGCCGATTTATTACCTGCTGTTCCACACTTGGGCGGAGGCCACTCAAGGTCGCGCCCGTCGAGGGTTCTGGTATTATTTTTGGGGTGTGATTGGATACGTACTGGACATCATCGTGAACGTCACGTGGGGGACAGTGCTTTTTGCTCAAAGACCGAGCCTCCAACGTCTACTTCTATCTCCCCGGATGGACGATCTGATTCGCAATGGTTCCGGCTGGCGTCGGGTCCGCGCTATATTCATAGTAGGTGAGTTTCTTGAACCCTACGACCTCACTGGCCAACACACTACTTACGGATTATATCATGCCTGATCGTACATTCCCACAAATCGAGCGTCGCAAAGAACTGCAGCTTTCCGATGAACATATCGAGCAGATCGCAGAACGTGCTGCTGAAAAGGCCGTAAAGAAAATGACGGATCAGGTTTATAAGGCAGTAGGTAAGAGCGTCTTGCAAAAGCTGTTTTATATTACGGGGGCCATCGCTGTCGCTGGCTATTTCTGGCTTCAATCTAAAGGACTGTTACCAAAATGATCACCGCACTCCTCTCTTTTCTCGGCGGTAATGTTTTCCGGATGATCTTCGGGGAAATCATCGCGTACTTCAACAAAAAGCAGGACCATTCGATGGAAATCGAGCGGATGAAACTACAGAACCAGTTCGATGGTGAACAACACACTCGAAACCAAGAAGCGATCAAGACCCAAGCCCAACTCGGCATCCAGACGATTCAGGTTCAATCGGAAGCAAATATTGCGGACAAAGAATCAGAAGGCTGGGTGGAGACAATCAAGACTACTGCTATCAAATCGGGGATCGCTTGGATTGACGGGTGGAATGCAGTCATCCGTCCCGGTGTTGCCACTTGGTCGGTGGTCATGATGACGCTGGCTGAAATCGGCGCGGTCGCTCAACTGTCCGAACAGACTTGGGCGATTTGTGGCGCAGCACTCGGTATTTATCTGGCTGATCGTTCATTATTCAAGCGTGGTAAATAATGGCTAACGCTATCGATATTGCGGCGGCACTAGCTCGAAGATTCGAGGGTCTATACCTGACCCCCTATCTTTGCCCGGCTGGTGTCCCCACTATCGGGTACGGTGCCACGTACTATGAAAACGGGGTCCGGGTGAGCCTCAAAGATGGAGCCATCACACGGGAACGGGCGGAGGCGCTACTGCTCTGGATGATTCAAACCGTTTACCTCCCGGCAGTCGTGAAGCTCTGCCCCGGTATCGAGAAAGAATCGGCCCCCCGGATCGCGGCAATCATCGACTGGACGTTCAATCTGGGATCTGGTAATCTCCGTATTTCAAATCTCCGGAGGCGCGTGATCGCCGGGGATTGGGAGTCAGTCCCGGCAGAGATTCGAAAATGGAATAAAGCGGGTGGTAAGGTCCTCCGGGGGCTGGTCATTCGACGTGAAGCGGAAGCGGTACTGATATGAACCTCAATGAAATGGCGGCTGGCCCTCTGACTGACGACCAGTTGGAACAGATGACTCACGCTCAACTTTGGAGTCTTCGGGATGCCTATAAGGACGACCCCAAAATGCAAATGCGGCTGGCACCGTACGAGCATCAGGCATTTGCCAGAGAGTTCACAAAAGAAAGGCCCGTACTTGGGCCTATGAGTATGGCTGCCGCCATTCCGCTTTACCAATTAGCGAAAATGGGCGGCATGATGATCAACGGTGGAACAGCTACTCCCCCTTCTTTGAATCAGATGGTCCAAAGCTATAAAGGTGTAGCTCAGGGTCTTGGATTGTCCAAATAACGCCACACATCAAGTATAGACAAAGGGAAAGGGGCCATTGAGCCTCCCTCGAATCCAAAAGTACGGAACGGTTCACGAAGAACCAATAAATCGAATAAATTCCGTCAACTGCAAACCATGTGTCCAGCGCAGCGATATGGAATCGACGCCAGTTCAAAGTGACCAGCGTTCGCATAGTTCGTTCTGCCGTGAACCACGTACAAATCCCCATCGCGAAACTGACACCATAATCCCAATCGGGAGCTACATTCAAATAAGCCCCCGTAAGCAGCGCTGACATTCCAAGACACCAAGTAATGAATTTCATGATCTATCTCCTATAAATTTCCATTTTATCACATCGTGCTGTCAGTGTCAATGTCCTGTTCGATGCGTTTCGGGAATTTTACACTCCTCCGAGCTTGGTCAATGGCTGGCCACAGGTGGGGCATGGCGTCAGAAGCCAAATCATGAGCATATGTGCTTCCCATCCATTTCTGGCTCGGGCGGACTTTTTTGAACCCGATTCCCCGGATAATTTTTTGCAGCCGAATTACGTCCATTTGGGATTGGCGGCTCGTGTCGATCTGAAGGATCATCCCTAAAATCTGGTGCATCGCTCCCATCCGAATGCAAAATTCTCCGGTATCCTGTCCATTCACATAACGGGGGACGGCAAAAAATAACTCATTCGCATAGCTGTCCGGGTCGGTCAGAGCGTTCCGAATCTTCAAGAACCATGGTTCCGTGTTCTCGATCGACATTTGGCGGTCTGTCTGCTCTTCCGCGACGATTTCTTTCGGGACGGTATACCAATCTTCCCCGGATTCGTACGCTTCCACTGCCTCGGCCCACAAAAGGTCCCGGTCTTGTTTCAGCAGCACTGTCCGCACCGGGCCACTCTCACCCACGTGGCATGGCCAGAAGCGACGTGCACCTGTTAAATCAGCGATGTACGCCTGTCCGACCTCGTTCGTAGTACCCGCAAATACGCAAGTCCGGGGGTAAGATTTCGCGTCACGTTCGTAACTTAGTCGTGCGTCATCCACTGTTGTGGTCAGTACGGCTTTCAACGCTTCCATATCGCCTTTACGGACGGTGGCCAATTCGGACATTTCGACAATCAACTTTCCCGCGATCACGGCCACCAAGTCCTTATGTGCCGTTCCCTGCCCGGTCATACCACCAGAGTATTCACAATAGAACTGGCCCCCGATCGCCCGGAGCGCTTGAGACTTACCGATACCCTGTACGCCTTCGAAAATCAACATGTGGTCGGCTTGGCACCCCGGCTCCATGGCACGGGCAACAGCGCTTATCAGCCACTTGCGGCCAATGGCACGGGTATATTCAGTGTCTTTGGTGCCCATATAATGAGAAAGCCACGTATCCAGACGTTTGGTGCCATCCCAGCGTAATTGTTTCAAGTGCACCCGAAGCGGGTTGACCCGGTATTCCTCAGCACAGAATTTAATAACCTGTGCAGCGTGTGATTGCTTGACCCATGAATCGCCCATCGAGTGAAACTTGACCATCAACGCGATTTCATCATGCTCGGATACTTTTGGCGAGTCGATGTCCCCGATCTTGCCGACGCGAATCCGGTGGTCGTAGTCCGCAATCCAGAACATGGAGACGATTCCCTCCGATTGCATTGCTTTGGTGCGGTTAATAAGGCCAACAATATTCCCTCGTTCGTTGTTCTCACCGATCGTAGCCGCTTGAAATCGCTTCCGCTCAACTTTGACCAGATCTTCCAAGAGCAATACGCGAGGCCGAGGGCACTCCGTCTTGAGCTTCTTGATGATACCAGCCAACTGCTTCCCCGTCGCGCAAGCAGTCTGGACCAATTCAGCATCCATTTCGGCCTGTTCACTATTACACCAAGTTTTAAGTCTATCGTAAACCGTCTCTGGGTCCTTGTAGGTAGGATCGATTTTCTCCCGGAATTCTTTCCAGCGGAAAGCGGAGCATGAATCATGGAGGCATCGGTAGACGGGCCGATTATTGACCAGCCCAACCATAGGAGATTGATGGGTTTCATTGAATGGGCACTTCGAAATAATCCATTTTTGACCCTCATTTCCGAACATGGGACGGGGGCCGCTCGTTATCGTCTGGCCGCGATCACCCAGCCATTTGACCATATCCGTAATGAATTCCCCGGTCATGTCCCGGTATTCATCGCTCTTCGCGTCCCGGATCGGACGGGCCACGTTTTCGATTTGCTCCCGTGTCAACAGCTTTAATTCTGCCGGGAGCTTGGTGATCATAGCCACCCGGTGGGGGCGGTCTTCTGTATTTGATCCCTTGGCGCTGATCGTGCCGTAAACTTTCCAGACCCGGCTGGCATTGAACACGGTGACGTCTACCTTTACCCGCTCGTCCGAAAAAAGGGAGGACAACATCTTGAGGGCACACTCGAAGTCAATCCGGGCGGCATCATCATTAGGCTCGTCGACCCGGTACATCACGTGGACACCGTTACCAGAATCGGCGCGTATTGGTTCGGGCCACCCAATAGAGGAAAGCCAATCCACCACGAAATCAGCTTTATCGCGGGATTCCAGTAATTCGGCGTCACTCGATGAAATACCAGCAGGGCGAACCGGGTCGAAGTCCATCAGGAACCAGCGGCGTCGTGTTACATCCCCGTCCGATGACGTCATGAACGACCCGTACGTTAGACGGTTCTCGCTCCGGGCCAAGAGGTCGGGATTGACCGGGTTGACGGTCACATAAATCGATTGGTGTTTACCATTTTCCTTGGCGATAAGTGCAGCAG
>Ga0114962_10000613_pt1 | contig 31520 bp, 46 predicted proteins | sample C_130820_MF_Meta_FD_87017 | JGI IMG/M metagenome (GOLD analysis project Ga0114962, IMG submission 87017) | Freshwater microbial communities from Lake Croche, Canada to study carbon cycling - C_130820_MF_MetaG | ecosystem: Environmental > Aquatic > Freshwater > Lake | place: Lake Croche, Canada...
TCCCAGAACCTTGGGTATAGGGACTGGGCTTGGAAATAAACAAGCAGCTTGTAGGCTTCTTCTCTCAGTTTCTTTTTACTGACCTGCATATTCTTGAGAGTGACTAACTCCCAGAAAGACAAAGGCTCACGAATGTCTGCTAAGTTATGAGTTGAGAGTATTCGCGCACCTGCGATCACGTCCTCTGCACCGATAGGCTGAGAGAAGTCTAAAAGTGGCGAGTCAATCGACTCCAGAGCAACCCGGTGTCGTAAAGAGAAAGGTAGCAACTTTCTGCCACAGACCTTTATAGTCGGTGGCAATATGGTTGCCGATTGTGTCCACCGTGAAGCCACTAGTGGGAAAACCCCAAGTGGGGTTAGGCGATGTTTTGGTATTTAACCAGTTTAAGCGAAACCTTACGGAAGCCGTTGTTCGTGCCGTTATCAGTCACGTCTTTAATGATGTAGGTCGTTCCGTCGTAAGCAAATGTTTCACCAATCACTGGGTAAGTGGACTTAACTTTTAAAACTCCGCTGACGCCTGTTTCAATTCGAGTGTCGTCTAAACGGTCAGTGATCACAACGCCAAACTCGTCAGTGACTTCTACGTCCAGAGCCTTCTTTTTAGAAATGTCGTCCGATTGGATAGTCGCGAAAGCGAGCGTTCCGTTCAGTCCGTATGCGTGGGTGGTTCCGTAAGTAATTGAAGTGTCTGACATAGGGTTGGTTCTTTACTCTGGCGACTGTGTCAAACAGCCTCCGGTGGATATACGCAGACCAGCGTATAGGTCAAAGCGTTGCCATATCTGCGGTCTGCCACGCCTTCATCGTCTGCGTTAATCCAAGTTGCGTATAATTGACCCTGCGTCCACGCCGTCTTAAGTCCGTCATCGTGTTGCATTATACCCTGCACAGCCTCAACTCTTGCTCTGTGTTCTTCCAAAGTGTTGTCGTCCGCAGACGAGTAGATGTATATCTTAAACGTGATCTCAAAGTTTCCGCTAGGCTTAGCCCCGAAGTCTCTGTGGGCTTGGGCAGACTCAGCGTGTAAAATTATAATAGGCACAGACCGAATGTCAGCGGTTTGTCCTTTAACAATTTGAACACCGGGGAGTGCAGCTGAATTAGTCGTGAACCAGTCTAGGACAGACTGCTCTGCAATTGTGCGTATGCCGTATAGGGTAGTCATAAATTAGTCGTCTGTGAAAAGGTGCGGAGTGCCTAAGAGTTTTCCTTTAGCAATTGCCTTGGCGAGTACGCCTTTCTGTGAACGCACGTAAGCTGCCATTTGGTTTCTCATTTTATTTGCTCTGAGATTTAACACCCACTTATACCTAGGGTCAACCACCATACCGATTTTGTTTCCAACGGTGACGGAAGGTGCGATTGAATTGCTTAGGCTGTTTTCACCAATGGCTTGGGTTTGTGCAGAAGCCTTTTTAACCCACGCTGGAAAGGACACTTTCTTGTCTCCAATTTGCTGGGCAGAAAAGAAGTAGCCAGACTTCTGGTAGCCAATGTTCTTAACTTTACTGGCTATGTAATTGTTAATCAACTTCTGGTCTTGAACTATAAAGCACAATTTAGACTCACTCCACTTTCCTCTAGTTGTCGCGACACTTCTTTTTAAGCCTCCGTAGCCTTTGTATCTAAGCCCAGAGTGGACGCTCTCCATTTGCTGTTGAGTCGTAAGTAATTTAGAACCGCCTCTTTGTCTGGCGAAATTGTTTTCAAACACTTGCCAAGTAAAGTGCCTTGGGTTTCTAGAAAAGTAATCTCCATCTCCACTAGAGCCTTTGTGGAACGTGATCCATTCTTTGTAAACTGACTCAGAACCCAGGAAGGCGACCTGACTAGGGTTGGCTTTGTCCAATGGTTTAAAGATTGAGTTAATTTGAACACGTATGATTTCTTCCTGCACTTTCTTTGCCTCACCACTTAATCCAGTTCCGGGTGATTTCCCAGCAAAGGGTGGAGAGTATTTGCACATATCCTTGCAGAACAGTGCAGCTTGATTTTGAATAACCACACTTAATTCTTTGCCTAACAATCGGGAGTAGTCTTGCAGGTGCTTAGAAAGCAGAGAGGTATCAACCTCAACGCCTTTTAGTGCTGTATAGCCCATTACGCTGGCTCACCCTTGGACTGGACTCGCACGATCACCCAAGCGGAAGGCGGTCTGTCGTTAATTGCCACAATACGATAGTCCGCTCCATTAAAGTGAATTAAATTACCATACTTCACAGAGTCTGGGTGCGCACTTAATTGTGACTTGAGAAACTTGACGTCATAAGAAGTGGAAGACATAAACCCACCAGTCTCTAAGTCTTGAGAAACCATAGGTGGCGACATTAGGACGTTAAAACTCACAGCTGCACCAGAGCCTCTGCGGACAGTCACAGACTTGGGTATCTCTGCCAGTATTTCTGAGGCGTCTGACGCCCACTCGTCTTGTATTGCCATTTACTCTGGCGACCCAGTCAATAGAAGCCTAGGGGTAGTCTATCAAAACGCCTCTGAGAGCCTCCTAGGTGGGCTTAATAGGCGGTTGCCTAGGGCTTTACAGACCGCACATTCCCTCTGCTTTTCTAACCAATCTAACCACTTATAGACACTTTCTGGTTCTGACTGAGTGTCCGCAAAGATTGCAAAGTCAGGCATTGGCGTCACTTCTCCTTTAGCTGCCATTAGAGCGAGGGTTGAGGACTGAACCCCAGCACCTAAGGACAAAACATTCCACTTTGTTTTTGGTGGCTCATCGAAGTAAGTTTTAACCATAAGAAAAGATTACGTCCTTTGTTTTAAACTTTCAACTGTTTAATAAAACAAAAGACCCCACTAAGTTTCCCTAGTGAGGTCTTGCTTCCTTTACGTTAATCTAGATTAGGAAGTAAAAGCAATACGCTGAGCACCAGCAGGATTACCAACTGCGTGACCAGTGATCCAAGAAGCCGACAAGTTCGACTTACCTTTTGTCCAATCGTACCACATACGCAGAGCAAACGTGAAGTTCGAGTCTGGGTCGGTTACGTTGATTTGTTCGCCACCACCAGTGGTAGGTGCAGCTACTGTGCGAGTCACCACAACGTGACCTTCACGTGCTGAAGCAATACCATTAAGACCTTGAGTGTAAGCAGTGCCAGAAGTTGGGAAACCGTTATACTCGTAGATGTCTAAACCGTGCAAGCGACCAACTTTTCCGTCACGGATAACTGAGGTGTCTCCGATTGAGAGGTATTGAGCGACTGAAGGGTCTTGTAAGAGTTGACCAAAAGCGTCTGGGCTTAATAGTAAAGCACGACCATCAAAAGGAAGGTTGGCTTTGGTGAGTGACGTTGCAACGTTAGCGATAGCAACACGATTGAAATCAGCCTTAGCACCGGAGTAAGCGGCGGTGGCGTAGTTAGCAGTGATGGTGCTGTTGACGACATCGTCAAACAGACTCTTAACAACTGCGTTGCTCATAGGTGCGATAAACACGCGACGTAACATTTCCAAAGAAATGGTGGCTACTTCGGTATCGGTGAAACTGGTCATCACGTAACGGTGGTCACCAAGTGTGATCGCAACGTCAGTTGAAGTAGCGTCAGCTGCAACGAAACCGTCAGCTGCTACGTAGTCGCTGGCAGTGAACTTATTTGCAAAACGAGTGTGGACGACTTGACCTTTTTCTGCGACATAAGAACCGAAGTCGGTTACTGCAATCTTAGAAAGCGGTGCAAGGATTGGGGTCAAGGTGCGAAGCGTTTCAGCTGCAACGAACTGTGGGGCTAAGCCTTGATTTAATACGGAGTTAGACATATTGTGTTTTTAGGGTATGAGTAAAAAAGTTATTTGATACCAAGGTGCGCGATAATCGCTACACGATTGGCGTTATAAAACGCTTGTTTCTTTGCAGGGTCTTTTTCTGCAACGTAAGACTCCCAGATTTCTGAGTTAGATTTAGGAGTGATCTCGTTAGGGCTAATCTCGACAGGTGAAGCACCAAGTGAGGCGACAATAGAAGCGGACTTTTTACCTACGCTTTCAATTTGTGCGACAGCGGACTTTTTAAGTTTTTCGCTTTCTTCGTATTTAGCAGTGATGTCGGCAACCGCAGCTGTGAGTTCTGCAACCTTGCTGGCTTCAACTTCTAAAGAGGCTAGTTTGGCAGTAAGGTCTGCATTGACAGCCTTGGCTTGCTCTAGGTCTGCTGAAAGGGTTTGAGCCTCTTCGGACTTGCCTGTGAAAGCGTCCTTAAGAGCCTTAAGTGATTGTTCAAGCGTCATACTTAATCTGGCGAACGTGTCAAATAAGTCGCGACTTATCGGTGGCGGTTAGTTCCACTGCGGTCGTGCTTTTCGTCAGTGTCGATTGGCTTCTTCCCGGTGTCGTTTTCTTCTTCCGCCTGTTTCTTAGCCTCAGCAGACTCTTCTTTGTCTGGGTCGCAATCTGGGTCTTCTGGGTCATAGTCTGGGTCATCTGGATCACACTCGTCAGCCTTGGCGTCTGGTTTCTTTTCGTGCGGACGACCACATTCTGGACATTTGTCCTCATCTTCAGAACCAGCGTCATCTTCTGCCTTCTTTTCTTCTTCTTCTTCCATCTTTGGAACGACTTTGCGACTAGAGTCATCTTCTGGCTGGGCTGGGTAGCCTTTCTCGTCCTCATCGTCTTTACCGACTGCTGGTTTCTCGTCAGTTAATTTAATACCAGACAAAGCACGTGCTGAGGCGGTTAATTTCTTAGACATTTCTTTCTCTGGGTGCGCACTTTCTTCTGCTTCTTCTTCACGTGCGTCGTTTTCTTCGTCCGCTTCCATTTGTTCTGCAACTCCAGGGTTTAAAGTTTCCATAAGTTCGTCAAAGCCATTGACGAGTCCAGTGACTAACCCAGCCACTGCACCTTTTTTACCAGAGAAGCACTGACCCTCTAAGGCGGAGTCTTCAACAAACTCACGAACAGACTTCACAGCTGCTTTAAAGTCGTTGTGAATTTCTACGACTTCTTCCTGCAACATCTTCTTCTGGTTTTCATCAAGTGAAGTACCTTCGATACCAGCACCCTTATATAAACCAGATTTAATTACTTCCACGCTATAGCCTTCGTTGCTGTAAGCCTTAGAAGCGTCAAGGTATGCAATATATACGCCCACGCTACCAACAGTGCTGGACGGAGTCGCGTAAAACTCACTGGCTTGGCTACCAATCCAGTAAGCAGCTGAACAGGCTTCGCTTTCAGTGAACGCAATTGTTTTCTTAGAGTAGTTTTTAACTTTTTCTGCGAGTTCAGGAACTCCGACTGAGACGCCACCCGGTGAGTCGATGGAAAGAATGATCGTGCTGATCGTGCTGTCACGTTCGCAATCTTCTAACATTTCTTCCACTGAATTAAGGTCACAGCAACCGCACATTCTTTCTAATGTCGTTAAGTTTTTACCAATAACGCCTTTGACCGGAACGACTGCAAAGGGTGGGAACTTTTGAAGAGTAGGAACGCCACCAAAGATTGACGCCAACATTTCTTCCATATCGGAAGCCTTAGCGGTTAAAGGTATCTCTACGTTATCAACTCTAGAAAGGTATTCTGAGGCTTGATCACGTTGAATGAGAAGTGGGCGGTTAGACTTAAAGTCTTTCTTTAGATGTCGCATTGTATGTAAAATTAAAGGGGGTCATTACCTTCGTTCAAAGGTATCTGGCTATCGTCAATTGGCGCACTTTCATCTGGAGTTCCGGTTATGTCAGCAGTCGGAGTATTCTCTGGCTTATACATCGTCCAGAACGGAACGTTTAATTGTTCAGCAATGTCCATCTTATGACGAATGTCAGCTGCACGACGAAGGTCGTGATCACGTGAGTCGTTTCCGTTCTCTGCGTGGTATTCTGAGAAGGACTTAAGCCCTAACTGAATAGCCTTAAAGGTTGAGGCTTCTTCTTTGCCAGCGTCCACTGTAACTTTCTTAGGCGTCACCCAATTGACTCTGTGCCAATTGTCATTTGCTGGTAAATCACCGTTGGCAACGGCATTGGCAATAACGTAACCCCACGTTGGTGTTAGAAGTCGCGACATAAGCACGTGCTGACGTGCGTCAAATACACGCCCAGCCTTGGCTACGACTAAACGCATAGCAGACCCAGCCTTGTTTGGCTCAACAACAAACTCGTAAGGAAGGACACCCATTGTCGAGTCACGTTGCAAGTGTTCAATAAAGCCAGTGAAGGTGCTGTTAGGTCTTGCGGACTCGATGGATTTAATTTCTTCACCCGGTGCCATCACCAAAGTTTTGCCACCAATAAAACTACCCACTTGGTCTGGGTTGTCATAGACCTGTTTCGGGTAGTCTTGAGGACGCATACCAAACGCTTCAAAGTCAGACTGAGAACCGTCAAATTGTGGGTTCTCTCTGGTTATGAACATAGCCTTGTCGCCGTTTGCTTTAACTGCGACTTTTTCCAGTGAAAGTATTTCTAGTATGTCGATTAAGTTGTTAATCGAGTGTTGCATTGGCGAGTATGCACGTGATCCACTCGCTTGCTCTGGGTGGTGAATATGAAGAATAGACTGAGCAGGAACTAGGCGACCTGTTCCGTCTGAACGGATAACGTTATAGCCAACGACTGCACCATATTTGTCGAAAAGAATACCGTCAAACATTCCAGCAGCTGTGCCAGAAGCGTCTTGTGAAACCCCAACCCGGTGCGACTCAATTAACTGCAACAAAACTTGTCCGTCTTTGCCGTAGGTTTTCAACGCAAACATTTCTCCGTCCCTATCTATTAGTTTGCACACAATCTGTTGTACTTCCCAGAAGTTATAGCGTCCAGTAATTTCGCAGGGTCTATTAGCCCAGTCCTTAAAGTAGTTTTCCGCTTGAACGTCCCAGACCGCATTACCAGAAGACGCTTGTGGTTTGATACCATCACCAACGCTATAAAGACACATATCGTTTATCATTTGGCGCACCAATCCAGCGTTGACGTAGAGCCAACGCATCTTTCGTGTCAGTTCTTGTCTGTCGAACGATGACATCGTCCGCTTTGCGTCATTAGGGAAAGGGGTGTTAATCCACGAACGCTTTACGGAGTACTTTGCACCTTCGAACTGAGAAAAGATACCAGCACCACCACCAGAGATTGCCTTGGCTTTCAAGTCGTTCTTTTTAGATACGGAACGAGTGGACTTTGGTTTCTTTGGTGATCGCATAGTAAAATTACAGACCTCTGAAGTTCCAGAGTCCGTTATAGACTCTTACTCGGTCAATAGAACCATACTGGTTAGGGTCTTTAATTTGCAAAGCGTACCGGCACTCGATTAGCGTCTGCTGTATGTCCATAGGGAACGTTTTGGAAACAGAAGTACCGCTATCACTATAACTCATCATTGTTTTACCTTCGGTGAGAAGTGAAGCTGCACGGTCTGCGATTGCCTCAATCCTTGCTTGAGATAAGATAAGAAAACACCCAGTTGCACGTGCCATTTACTCTGGCGAGTAAGTCAAAAGTATCCACCCCTGTTAAAAGGGTGGACTGCAGCTGTAAAAAACGAACCACGCCAGAAACGTTTTCTTCAATCTGCATAACTGAGAGTGGCAAACAAATGGATCACTGTCAAACTTGAGGCTCTGGGGCTTCGTCTGGGTCTTGGGCTTCGCTAGGCTTGCGTGGGGCTATTAGTCGCCACCCTAGGGCTGGCAACATCTGCATAACTTCGCAGTCCCAGAAGTGGTTGTCGCGACTCGCTATCTGTTCCCAGATTGCACGACCCGATTGAGAAACAGTCCTACGCTCAGACTGCATTTGTTGGACGTATTCGTCTGGGACATTGTCAGCCCTTGTGTGCTTTCCTTGCCTAATAAGCAGAGCCAGTTGGTCTTTAAATCTAAGGTTAGAAAAGTAAGTCCGCTTGGTTCTCTTTGTGCCTATATTCTCCACGACAGGCGGTGAGTAAGGTCTGTGCTCAGACTTCATTCCAACTGGGGTGCGCACTTTCCACGTGAACTCATTTCTCTGATCGCCTCTGGTAGCGTGCCAGCCATTAACCGCACAAGCGTTCAAGACTTCGTCCTGCTGATCACCGCTATCCACAAATACATTGGCTGGGTGAACTTCAAACTTCTTATGAATGTCAATTACTTCACCCCACGCAAAACAATAGCCACATTGAACAAGTCGCGACAAACCCTCTCCGTTCCAAGACCTAACAACCCAGTAGAAGCCACGTCTCTGAACGTCCACAGTCATAAACCGCATACGCACAAAGTCTGGTGCTAGTTTCATTTCTGGAGTTAATAAAGAACCCGGAACTGGACGACCTTTAACAAACCCACCTTCTTCTTCCCAGTTAGTTTCTAAAAGATAGCCACCCGCAGCTGTGGCTAAGTTAATCTCGTCCGCTTCTTCTTTAAACTCTTGAGCCAGACGTTTTTGTATAAAGATTTTAATCGGCTCACGATCACCGTAATCTTTTAAATAAGACTTAGCCTTAATTCTTTCCACCGCCAACTCACCCCACGACATCGTGGCAAGTGCGTTCCATTGTAAGCCAATTGCACCAGTGGGTTTGTTTGAAACTTTGGAAACAAATGAGCCACGCTTGTTCGCTTCTAAACGTATTCCTGGGTTATCTGGCAACAGGGTTTTGCACTGCTCACATTCGTAAGTTGTTTGCTTCTGAACTTTTAATAAGTCCCAGTCTCCGTTCACTTTTGCGTCCTGCGGAAACTTAACTTGTTCCCAAACCCAAGGTTGCAGGTAATCACATTGAGGACACCGGAAACACCAGTCTTTAATGTCAGTGGTTGAGTGCAGCTGATGGAACTCTTGACCCTCTGACCCGCCTTGACTCATTATAATACGCTTACCCAAATAGCCGAAAGCGGTAACACGTGCGGACGCTTCCGCTAAATGTCCCTGTGGGGCTTGCCACGCTTCATCTATAATTAAATACCGCAAAGACAAACGCTGTAAGTTTGCTTCATTAAATATACCACGACAATAAACGGTCATACGGTCAAAGTCTATAGTCGTTGACCTTTCCATATCGTCGTTGCGTAAGCGTTTTTTAACTGGTGGGCAATTGTTCCAGACTGGACGCAGGTATCGCAAAGCAAAGTCTTTGGCTTCTAAGTCTGTCTTTTGTAAAAACATCATTGGGGCTGGGTGGTTTGCGATCACGTAGCAAGTGAACAAACGAGCAAACAAAGTCTTCCCCGATTGAATAGAAGCCAAAGTGGTTAATAGTTTTGTTTCTGGGTCAGCTGCAATTCGCAACGCTTCCGCAACCCAAGGAGTTCGGTCTGCTTTAAAAGAACCGGGCATTGGTGAGTCTGGGATAGCCAGCACGTTGTTTTCGCACCATTCGACAATGTCGCCAGAGTCTGTTGGCTTTAAGACTTCTTTTCCAATTAGTAGAAGGTCGTCTTTTGTCATTTGCTTAAGTCGGTGCGCACTTTGCGAGTCCAGTTTTCCAAAACCTTAAGAGCCTTGGCTGGGTTCTCTGGGTTGCACTGCTCTGCCACGTCCAAGCCAAGTTTGTCTAGGCGGTTAATGACTTCGCCCATAAGCGAACGCATAGCCTCAGTTGCGTCTGTGGCTCTGATGTATTCCCTATTCATCACTGCCAGCCTGTCAGCCTCTGCTTTTAATTTGGTTAGAGTATTAACAGTCTTGTCGTATGAGGCGTAAAGTTTCGACTGCTGGGGAGAGCCTTCCCTAACCGCTTTGATGTATTGGTTTCTCGACAGCTGCACTAGGATACGCTGACGTTCGACTATGGAGTCAAAGGTTTCTAGATTGGACGCTGGCTTGGCTTCAGAAGTTGTCGCGACAATAGGCAAGTCCACAGCCGATGGATCACCGTCCAACTTAAAGTTTCCCGGTGGGCGTCCTGTTTCTAAATGTCGCTCTGCTCTCCACTTCTCTGCGTCCTCAATTGAAGTCAGTGGCATACCTTCAGACACTAGTTGCGATATACGCCCACGTGTAAGTTCCCAACGCTCTGCCAATTGGCTTTGAGAAACCTCAGCCATTTACTCTGGTGGTTTAAATTGGTGCGTAGAGGTCGGAGTTGCACCGCCTTCTTCAGACTGGAAGTCTGACACACTGCTACCAGTGCTATCTACGCTTTCTTTGGGTTTGCCGAGATACATCTTTGCACCTCTGCGTTCAATTTCACTAAAGGGTAAAATCGGAACTGTCAACCGTTGCTTATATTCTGGGTCTAGGAAGTAAATGTATCTTAGTTGAAAACCTTTAAGTGGCTTTGCTCCGTTCTTCTTCCACCAGCCAGAAGTTTTTCCAGTTTTCCTACCGGAGACATTCAGAGAAAGGTCAGTCACTCTGCGTCCGTCTGGCAGCTGTAAGATTGTGCGGTTCTCTTTAATGCCTGTTAAATAAAAACCGCTGGCACGATATATTGTTCCGTCACCGCACTGCGTTCCGTCCGCAAATGATATGACCCAACTTATGTGAGGGTAATTCTTTTTAATCATACGCAGAGCCACGCCCAAGGCTCGCGACTCGCTATTCTTTGGAAGCCAGTCCGCAAACGCCATACGATTAAGTTCTAGAAAAGAGTTCCAGCCTGTGCCTTCTACCAAGCCTTGTATTTTACTTTTATCCATTGACGAACCAAAGGACATACAGCCACCGCACTTGCCATTTAAGAAAACACCAAAGTGCAGTTTCGAGTTCTGAGTGATCGTGCCAGAATAGTGGCACTCTTTTACAATTCGAGCTGCGTCTTGGAACGAAATAGGTTTAACTAATATGTCCTTAGCCTTCATTGTTGTGTTTCATTCTGTTGAAGGTTGAGCAGATAAACGCCAGAGCGTTGCCGTTGCTATTTTCATTTACTGCACTGTCTCCGTGACCCATTTGTTTTGCTTGTGCAATTGCCGACTCTACTTCTTCCATTTGTTCATCGTGCAACATAAACGACATTTGTCCAAAGGGTGGTTTTTCTTCGTCAGAGATTTCCGGTAACTGCGCACCCTCTGCGTTGAATTGTTGCAGTAGTTCTTCCGTTTCCTTTTCAGAGAAACCCAGGCTCTCTATATTCACGCCCTGCTCTTGAAGTTCTAAAAGTTCCGTTTTTAACATTTCTTCGTCCCAACCGGAATTAAGAGCAATCTTGTTGTCCGCTAAAACGTAGGCTTTGGTCTGCGTGGGCGACAAGTGATCGAGCGTAATAGTCGGGACAGTTTTAAGCCCAAGTTTCTGTGCAGCTAAAGCACGTCCGTGACCTGCAATGATACCACCGTCTTTAGTAATCAGAATTGGGTTGGTGAAACCGAACTCTTTAATCGAACCAGCAATCTGGGCGACCTGCTCTGGCGAGTGGGTGCGAGCGTTCAGTGCGAAGGGTATCAAACTGGACAGTTCGGTGTATTTAATTTGGAAGGATTGTGACATTTGGACAGGGGGTGGGTTTAGAGATAAGGTTTTCAGATTAAAGCCTCTAAAAAACGTCGCAGGTCTCGCCGCTTGGCTCTAGTGTAGGCTGTTTTAAATAGATTTCTTAGGGGGGATAGCAGGGCTATTTCTTTAATTGTTTTTGTTTAATAGAACGAACAATAGCGGAAACACGCATTGAGTTCACTTCGTCTTCTGGACGCATAAACTTGGAAGGCTCTAGTCCTAATTGTCTGAGCAGAGTCCTGCACTTATGACTCACCGCACTGCGAGTAAGTTTGTGACGCTTTGCTAACTCCGACATTCGTGGTGGGTTTCCCTCACCGATGACTAAGCGTATGATGTCTGCCCTTAGCCTCATCTCTGAGTCTGTTGAGTGATCCAGTCCGTCCAGCAAGAAGTGGATAACGGAACGCAACCGGAGAGAGGCAAGGTTAAGTGATTGAAGCAGCTGTGAGTCTATGTCCTCCAGTGCTTGCACTTGGTCAGGAACGCTGGGCGTTTTGTCCTGCACGTCAGCCTCAGTCATAAACGCTCCACGTCTGCGATTGTCTCCGTCTTGGAACGATTGCTCTGCCATATTGTAATCCACTGGAGTGTCGTCTGATACAGTCCTAAGTGGCTCAGCGTCCGCTGGTTGCTCTGCTCGGAAAGCACCGGAAGAAATAAGTCTTTTCTTTTCTTCTTTGGTGAGTTTATCCCACCACTTTTTATACTCTTTGCCTAGAAAGTTTTGCAAGGTGCGCACATTGTCGCGACTTCCAAACCTTTTGCAAACTTAGGCAATTAGGCTAAGGTTTTTCCAGAGTCCATCGTCTAGGCGAAACTCAACAAACTTATGCCTAATCATTAGCCTAAAGATTGAAGCAGGACTGCGAGTGTCGTCCGCAGACATACGCAATTTAATCCGCTCAGTAATTTCTTCCTTGGTGAAGAAACTAGGCTGAGTCTTAAGCCAATCACATATCCAATCACGATTGGCTTGGTGTTGTTTCTCGACAGCTGCACGTCCGACCTTGGCAACTTTTAGCATATGATCACGGTTGGCTTCCCACATTTCTTTATACCTTAATTTCGTTTTAATTCTCAGGTGAGTTGGAACGTATCTTTTCTTTTTAGGTTTCATTTTAGTTATTAGTTTCCGGGTTAAAGTTTATATTTAAATGCCTCTGTATTTCCCAAGCCTAGGCTGGGGGCAGTAAGCCCCCCAAAGCCGTAGGCGTCAACTGTATGGCTTTCCCCGAAGGGGAAGCCACAGTTGCAACGATTGTCTATTAGATTGTCCATTAGATTGTCTATTAGATTGTCATCGTTTTTGGCGATTTGGCGTCACAGAGGCTTCTTCTAGGCGTTTTGGTTATTAGGGGGTAGGGTGGCTTAGGTTATAGCCCGAAACCCCCACCAGAAGCCAAACCAGACCCCTTTATTGGGTGCTTGGCTGGTTGGGCTTGGTCGCCCTGCCCTTCCTGCTCTGGGCTGAGGCTTCTCTCCCACTTGATTATGCCCCGAACTGGGGAGTGGCGTATATAGATTTCCCCAGCCCAGTTTCCGTGCAGGTCTTTAAGGTCTGAGCGTGATCTGCGTTTAGTCAGCCCGAACTTATAAATGGGCAGGTCGCCTTGGCAACGTGCCAGCACCGCAACCTCTCTGAAGTAATTTGTGAGTTCAGAAGAACCTAGTCCGCTATACGCTAGGTCTGCAATCGTCTGCCCTTCCTTGTCAGACTTAGAGCGTGGCTTTCCGGTGTGGTGCATAGCCACAAGGATTACGCCAGTCTCGTTTAAGATTGGCTGAATGATGTGTCGCAGAAAGTGAGAGGCTTCTTTCTGGTCGGTGATGTCGATACCTGCGAAAGCCAGAAGTGGGTCAACGAACACGATGTCCGCTTCGTGCGTCTTAACCAAAGTGCGCAGTAATTTGCCAAAGGCTTCACCTGTCGCAACTGCTTCACGATAGATAAAAAGTCTGTCCTTCAGTTCTTCTATTTCTGAGACATTGAGGAACAAGCCCTGCACCAAGTCTTGAAGGCTTTCCGCAACGTCACCTAGGTCATTCTCCGCCTGTATGCAAATCGTCCGCAAAGGCTTGGTGGCTTTAATGCCAAAAAAGTCGCGACTTATGCACCAGTTGATTGCAGCTGTGTTCATTAAGGCTGACTTGCCTGTTCCCGATTGTCCCACGATTAGAAGGCTTGAGCCTTTCGTGAGCCAGCGGTTTCCGATCACGTTGGCTGGGTCAGCCTTGCGGTCAAAAGAAAGCAGTTCTTCCACAGTCATCTTTTGGGGCAGAGCCTCACGCCTGTCCGATTGGATAGACTCAATAGCCTGTAGCCCCATTGTAGCCACAGCCAGAGGGTCAGCGTGTTCGTCATTTGCCAGAGCGTCCACTTGTCGGGCGACCTCTGATAGTTTCCGCAACTGAGCAGTCTGTTTGATACCCTTCTCCCAACCGGGATTAAGCAGAGAGAAACCGACCTGCGAAACGCAGTCAGAAATATAAAAAGCCTCAACTGGGCTGTTGAGTTTTTTAAGCCTTAAGAAGACTGAGTCCTCTTGAGCCAGTGATCCTTCTGCCCAGAGGGAAGTGATAGCCTGTGCAATGTCTTGGTGCTTAGGCTCAAAGAAGTCGCTAGGCTTAAGCAGCTGTGGCAGAGGCAAGGCGTCACGCATTAGGACGCCCAGCAGGTATTTCTCAGCCTCTATTGTATTAGGTGGTAGGTTCATTGTTTTATTTAGGGTTGGAAACTTCTGTATCTCAAACCCCTTAGGCTGGGACAAGCCTTACTTCTGGTGCCACTCAGAGTTGCGGTATTTCAAGGGTTTCCAGCCGTAGAAATCTTTTAGGTTGTGCTGGCACGTGGGCTGTTTTTGCTCAAAGCCTCCGTGGAAATATGAAGTGACCACAACTCTAATTTCTAGGTTTTTCTTTTTAGCGTAATGAGCCACAGCGTCTGGACTAACTCCAAAGTGCTTGGCAATTTCTTTGCGAGTAAGCCACTGGTCATCTTCAGCTGCACGTGATCCATATGAGGCAAGCAGTTGCCTAATTTGTTCCGGTGTCCTGCTTTCCGTTTCCATTAGATTAAATTAAAACCTTCTGAGTAAATGAACTTACCAGCAAAGCGGTGAGCAGTCCAAACCTTGCAAAGCCCAGTGTTGTTTTCAATCACTCCGTGCGTCCAACCATTAGCCCAGCGTGTCGTGGCTGGGCGAGTGAGAGCGTAGTCTGCCAAGTTAATGTCCATTAGGCACATTGACGAAACGCCAACGATTGCGTCCTCTAGGTGCGGTATGGTCACCATATGAAAGTCGTGAGTATGTCCGTGAATAACAACGTCACCGGGTCGTCCGCAGATTTGTGCCATAGTGCGTGTGGCATTTGTTCCAGCTGCAAAGCCGTGAGTGGTCACCAACTTTCCTTTTCTATTTAATCCGACAGCCTTGGCGTCCGAACCGCGCACTGAATAGTTGTGAACTTCTTTGCAGTCAATTGCGGTGAGTTGGTCAAACAATCGGACGCAGACGTTATTAGCACACTCTGCCCGATCACCGTTGTAAGACTCCCTTTGCTCTAAGGCTCGCTTGTCGTGATTGCCTAAGTGAAATACTTGAGGCTTGAGCATACGGAGAAACTCTAACCCGGCGTCCACGTCTTTGTTCGTGCCTTGCGATTGGTCGTCTTGGCTTGCACCTGTTCGCCACGCACCAAGGTCTAGCAAATCACCAAGGTGAACACGTATGCCAGGGTTTTCTTTAATTAGAAAAGCGTCAAAGGCGTCCAGAGCAGACTTGTCCACTAAGTCTCCGTGGTTATCACCAACGCATACGAAAGTTTCGTAAGGCTTGGTGTTTATATTCGGGACGTTGAACTTTGGGCTACGCATAAAAGAAAGGTTCTTCGTCTTCAACCGCTGGGCTTAGGAGCGTATAATACGCACAACCTTGGGTCTTTGCATAAGTTGTTTTCTTTGGGAACTTAATTCCAAAGTGATCAGCGATTGTCTGAGTGTCTTTTACTTTCCACTTAAACATCTTTGCAGTGTCGCGTATGTCAATGCCTAGCCTTGCAGCTTCTTTTAATTGTGCGAACCCTCCGTCAAATCCCCTAGAGGCTTCTAGGCTCTTACCGGGTTCTCTAATCGGGCAGGAAAGAAGAAACTCTGCACGTTCAATAGAAAGGTTAAGCAATTTGATACGCTCTAAAAGACTTAGCGGGTAAGTCTCTTTGTTATTATAGCAGACCATTGTCAGAGATTTAAAGTCCTAGCAAAGTGCGCACCTTGTTTTAAAACTGCTTCAGAATTGTTAGGGGAGAAATAGAACTCATAGTCCCACGTCATCTCTCTCTTAATTTCTGCAATCGACTTGGCTTCTTCTTCGTTGGCTGGGTGCAAGCCTAGCGTTTCAATATACACTGTGATCACCTTGAAGTCTGGCATTACTTCTTTGGCTCTCCGGTATTCGTTTAAATAACGCCAGTCGGTCACGATTACATTTGCACCGACATTCTCAATCGCAGTCGGGAAGTTTGAACGCCTTAAGGCTAAGTCCACCCATACGTCTGGGTCTATCGAACGCATAGCAACGCCCAAGTGAACCAGAGCGTCCCTGTTCTTTACTTTAAAGTTATCATTAAAGAAAGTGTCCTTAAGACTATGTCGTAAGTTTGCTAAGCCCAGAACTTCGTCACCAATCTCTTTAAGTTGGTCTGCGAACGCTACCAGAAAAGTGAAGTCTGAGTTTTTTAAATTAGTCGCCAGCATACCAGCTGCAAAGGTATCCTTTCCAGCACGTGAGTAACCGGAAATAAGAACAAGCGTCTTGTTCATATTAGAAGGGTGGGGCTTCGGTGGTTTCTGGGGCTTGCTCTGCACCAGCCTCTCCGTTGCCTACGATTGACGTGATCTTAGCAAACTTGTATTTGAATTGAGGCTGACCATTCCAAGGCGTGTCTGGGGTCACTTCCACCTGCACTTCAGCGGTGCAGTTTTCCGCCTGTTGCAGAAAAGCGTAGAACTCTTGAACCGTCATTCCTTCTTTGGGCGGTGAAATATATTTGTTAGTGAACTTGCCAACCATTGTAGCCAAAGACTTTGGGTATTGGGACGTATAGCGTTTGTTCAGATTGTTCCCAAGGTTATCCACAAACCAAAGAGTCACAGAGTGAATACCCTCTGCGTTGGTTTTAAACTTTTCAGTTTTAATTGTGGTGAGCCTTAAATTGAAACTACCGCTTTCAGTAATCTTTTTAAGGGGTGGGCGTGTGTTATTTGGTGTGGTCATAGGATTAGGAATGAAGGTATTTCCAAGCTGCTAAGAGCAAAACAATCCGGTAGGCTAAAACACAGCCACCGATGAATAGCCCAACAATAACTTTGGCGATTTCTTTTATAGTTTCGTCAGTCATATTAAGCAAAGTTGATAGGTGCAGCTGAGAGGCTGGGTGGGTTAGTTAATGTGATCACTTGGACTTCCGTAGGATAGCCACACCAGTTATTAGTCTCCGTGGCTTGAATGTAAAGTTTTAAAGCACGCTTGTAATCTAAGAAGGCTTTATACATAAACTCAGCGTCTAGTTCAAAGATACCGCCAGCGTTGGGTAGGTCTTTCTCAATTGCGATAAACCGGAAGCCCTTAGGTTTCTCCCCAGTGGCTAGTTCATACAGTCGTGAATAGACGAACGCTTGCAAGTAGTAGCGATACATTAAGGCTGTTTTCTTAAATCCATAAACAGAAGCGTCTTCTGTTGTTTTGATGTCGTAGAGAAACCCATCGTCACCAATTGCGTCAATGGAACACTTTAAAGGAACTGAATGGTCAACAGCGGTCACTGCGACTTCGGTGCGCACGAATTGAACGCCTAGGCTAGACTTCAACCCTTCAGCTGCACTGGCGACTCGCACGATCACTTCGTGTTCCTCTAGGTCAACGACTTGCTCACTTGGCTTTAATGTCGCGACAAAGTCAGCGTAGACTTGTTTGCCTTCCTTGGTTCGTTTGTCACAGGCTGGGGCTGGCTTAAAGTTCTGCCAAAGTTCCGGTTGAAGGACTGCAAGGTGAACAAGCGTTCCAATACGGAGAGCCTTGGTTTCTACATTCTCACGTTTTAAATAAGTCTGATAGTGAAGGGGACTCTTAAGAAGTTCCTTCATACCTGAATAGTTTAAGGCGTTGATGTTTTCGTATTCTTGACGTGTGGCGTTTGGTTTAATCATTGGCGTGGTGGGTAAATTAGATGGTTTGCTTTAGGTCAAATAGGGTAATGAATAGAAACCCCTGCCGTCCTTTCGGGTTCGGTTCTTCCGTGGCAAACCAAAGTGTTAAAGTTCATCGTCCTCCGTGGACGTTTCGACTGCGTGTGAGATTTCTTTAACAGCTGCTAAGGCTTCGTCCGCTTGGGCTTCTAATCTTTCTAAATTATTTCTTACGCTTCTGAGGCTCACGACGATTGCGTGGACTCTGTCGTGAAGTGCTTTAACTTGGTAGGCTTCTTCAATAACCGGAAACATAGCGTCAAGTTTTACAAGTTCGTTTCTAGAAGTTTGTATTGCAGACTCAGTTATCATTAAATCTGTCTTAGCAACTTCGAGGTCAAAGAACCAGTCCAACCTATTTAAGTTTCCGTTTAAATCGTCTTTAAGTTTTTTAAGATACGCTTGGTTAGGTGTCATAATTCAGTTATCTCCGTTTTCTCTTTGACGTAAAGTCTATAATTAGACCTTGCCAGGGTTTCCATATTACGATCACCCCAAGCCTCCAGTTTCTTTTTAAAGTTCTTAAGAAACTTGTCAGAGACTTCCAGATAAGGTCGTCCGTCCAGCCAAAGGATTAAAGCGTGAGGGTGCGGACAATCGTCAGCCTTTCTAATTACTGCTAGGGGTATGTCTGTCATTCTACAGTGGGAGAGTTGAGGTTAATGGTTTTGTATTCTAGTTTCTTTTTTACCCAGCCTATAAAGTGCGCACCTTTCAATTGCTTAGGGTGCAGAGCCTTTTTAAACTTCCACATTTCTTCAAAGTAAGAGTCCAAGTCCCAGACGCAGAACTCAGCGTTCTCAACCTTGCCGTTCTTAATAACCCAGAAGGCGTAAGAGTCTTTAGGCATACGTGCAGCTTGGGCTAGAATTGCGTCTGGTGGCTTAGGCATTATACGCTGGACTGAGATTTAAAAAGTTCAGTTAAGTGCAAGACAGTGTGCTTAAGTTGCAGGTTTTCTTCTTCTAGTTTTTTTACTTTGGCTTCTAACTGCTCTATAACAATTGCGTCTCTTAAGGCTTTGTTGTAATTGTTCACCATATGGAACGCTTTAGTTAAGTCTGCGTTGTAATCTGGTTCGCTCATTTCTTTAATAGGTTAGGTTGGGTTATTGTTTGCGGTTTGAAAGCCGGTGCAGCTGTGGGTGTCGCGACTAATGGCTTTGGCTGGAATGTATTTGCGGTGATCCCAGAGGCTATGTTGCCGTCATCGTCTAAGTCCACAGAGATACCGCAGGCGGTCTGAATAGATTGACGCTTGATGTAAGTGATTGAACCGCCAATCTGCTGGGCAGTTAAGTTTTCAGACTTAACCATCAGTTTGCCAAATTGGAAAGCCTGTCCAGAGGCGTGAAGAAAAGAAGTCTCTACGCCAATCTTTCCGTCATCGGAAACTAGCGTCTGGATTAAAGCCAGATTGTATTTGTGAAGCACTGGCTTAATGGCTTCTAACAAAGCGTCCAGTGAAACGTAGCGTGCTTTAAACGCCGGGTTAATCTTATTTGCTTTGACGTTCTCAAACTCCGCTAGGGCGTTGATTAAGTCTTTAGTGGCTGTGGTTTCTTTTGTCATAAGCGTGGGTTGTTAAAAGTTATTTCTTCGTGAGGCGGTTAAGGTCGTCAATTAGTTCTGGCTTGGCTTCCTTTTTAATTGTGACGCTGAAATAAGTCTTACCGTTTTTCACGCTAGGCGTGAGTAATCGGGCGACATATTTGTCCGCTATAATAACGTAGGAAGTGTTTGGTATCACTTTAATTTCTGCGTTGGCTGGTATTTCGATTAGGGGTTTCTTCATAAGAGTTAGTCCTTTCTAGTGTGCCTTAGCCCCACGTCAAGTAAAAGTAATGCGTCAGCGTTCCAGAGGGTCACTTTAATCTGAGGGAACAGGCTCTGGGCGTGATCCTTTAGGCGGTTCTTCCACTGGGTCGTGGTCTGCTTTGCCTTAGCCCCAAGGATAGGGTGTTCCTTCTGCCAAGCCTTAGGCGACAGGACGGTGGTCTTGTATCCGATTGCCACAGCTGCACCCCAAAGGACTCCAGTGTTTAGCATAAGTTTTCCAATAGCAGAACCGGGAATGTTTCGCCCAGTGAATAGCGGGGGCAGTTCTAGATACAATTCGTGCGCACCTTCGTGCAGTTTGTATATCATTAATAGAAGGCTAGTCACTTGCTCTGGCGTCTCAGGCATTTTAATTGTCGCGACTTCTCCGGTGTTCAAATCTTTCCAGACCACGCCACCATTAACTCCAGGGTCTATGGCAACCGTGATCATCGGTTAATTAAATTGTGAACTCTCTGCACGTAATCTTTTTTACTTGGGCTGGCGTTCCGATAGTTAAAGTTAATCCTAGAAGCGTAGCCCCAACCGCAGTGCCAAACCAAAGCCAGTTGTTCTGGGCTAGGCTCTGCTATTCCCCTAGCCTTAAACCTGCCCCTAGTAGCCCTTAGAAACGCCTCTGCAACGGCGTCTTGAGCCTCTGGACGCCTCCATTGGCTAAACCCATAGGAAACCTTGCCTTCCCTTTTTAACTGGGCTGAGCCTTCTGTCCACGCTGGGCGGTGCAACTGATACCTGCCCTTTGCTTTTCCGTGGTCACCTTGGACTTGGTAGTCATTTAAATAACTCCCAGTCTCCACAGCTGCGATTGCCTCCAACAACAAGTTATCGTTGGAAGCCTTACTTTCAGAAATAGAAAGCAGACCGCCAACGATAACGGAAAGGATTAACTGGGTCGTCTTGCTCGCCACGTCCCCATTATAGCACACTTGCCTTCTGGGGGGATATAAGATGAAGCCAGCACCAGACTGCCACCCTCTAGGCTCACGCTAAGCCAGACGTCCGTTGCACCGCTGGCTTCTAGTTTGGCTTTATATTCTGGTAGCAGTTTTTCCTTAGCCCTAGCCACTGCGAACTTTCCGATCACGTCACCGAACACAACCCGGTCATTTAAGTAATAAACTTCCCAGAGTAAGCAGTTCATTGTGCAGTCAATTTCTTCTAGGTTAGTCATTGGGCTGTTCTGTTAATTGTTTATGATAGGTTAATTTCTGAACCTTAACTATGAGCCTGTGGCGGTCAAGTTTCAGAGCCTCTAAGTCCTGCTCTAAAATCCTCTGGGAAGCCTCTAGGCTTTCAATGTAGGCTTGCAAGGCTCGCACCGCTCTAAAGAGCCTTACAGCCATAGCCCAAGGGTTGAGAAACCAGAACCGTGGGAGAACCTGCGTGAATATATTTAGTCGCGACATATTAGGCGTTCTCCGTTTTGAGTGCAAAGTGATAGGTAAGCCAGAGGGCGTGTTCGTCATTTGGCATACGCACCAATTTGCAGTCGTCCGCATTTAGGTTCTGGTAGGCTTGGTAAAGAAACTTGCTGGCACGTTCACGTATCTCAATTGAACCATACCAACTAACGCAGTATTCCCAATATATAATACCGTGGGCGTATCTATTAAAACGAAACCCGGTGTTACTTGAACTGGCAGTTTCAATTAAGCCACGTGCTATAAGTTCAACTGGATAGTTCTTAAACCAGCCCCATAACTTCTTAAGTTCTCTGGTCTGACGGCGCACTTTGTTGATGTCTGCTTTCCAATTGACCAAAGTCTGCGGGTCAAATGGATCACCGTAATCTTCAAAACGGATACGGACGTTAGCCTTAGAAAAGACGTAGCGTTTAAAGGCTTCGACTATTTGTGCAGCTGTGGGGGTTGCTGTTATTTCTTTTGTGTTTTTCATTTGGGTTATTGGGTTAGGGTGAAATTACTTAGAGCGGTCAGCCCACTCTTTCTCTTGGCGTTCTAGGGCTTTCTTTACCTTGGCGTAGAAGGCTTTGTTCCACTTCATCTTATTAGGACTAATAAAATCGTAGCACTCATAGCACCAGCCAGCAAAGGACACTTCGATTTCGTTGTCGTCCTCAAACAATATGAACCAGAGGTTCTCATATTGGGCACAGCGTTTAACAGGCTGGTAGATACCTCTGTTGCCTAGGTATTGTTCGCATTGTTGTTTTATTTTACTCATTTTGGTTATTTGGTTATTGGTTTAGGGTGAAGGGTTAGTCGCAGTATGATAATAGCAAGCCAGCCAATATAATGGCGGTTGGAAGGATCACTGCGTCTGCAAATAGGTCGTAGGACATAAGAGTTTCCGGTTGGTTGTTATTCGTGGTCAGAGCAGCTGTTGAACTCGTCTTCAGTCTGGGGGTTTTCATTTCCAACATTTCCAATGTAGCGTTCTCCAGCCACTTCCAGTGCTTCGTCAATTGAAGTCATAACTTCTGAATTGGCACGTTGGTAAAGTCGCAGAGCGTGGGCTTCTTCAAACTCAAAGGCTCTCAAATGGTGCGCGATTTCGTCATCGTGGTCTTTGCAGATAGCCTCAGAGAAACTTCTGAGTGCCAGCATAACGTGCTTGTTCGTAATCCACAGAAGGTATGGAGTTTCTTCTGTGCGTGAGTTTCTTCTCAGTAATTTAACTGCGTCACGCAAAGGCTGGCGTCCGATTTGAGTCGAACACTGAGCCAGCGTATTTAACGCTGTTATAATTTCTGAGGCTGTTGGGATTTCTGGGTTGTTCATTGTTTTATTGGGTTGAGGGTGAAGTGATCGGATTAGAGAGTTCCGGTGAAGGGTTGAACTTTTCCGTCCGCTAGTGCTTTGTTAAGCCATAGGGAAAGAATGTGAGCGTTCGTGTTCATCGACACTTTGTTGCCGTATAAGTGGTTAATCACGTAAGCTGCACGTCCTGCCCAAATAAGTTCGTTAGCCTTTCTGCGTGTCTTTCTGTCATAAACTTTCTGGTATAGTGCCAGCAGTTCTGCAACTGCGTGAGAAAGAACTTCTGGTGAGTTTCCTTCTGGTGAGTTAAGGGTGTATTTGAATGGTGAGTGCTTTGAGTTTTGTTTCATATTAGTATTGGGTTGAGGCGTAAAGTCTCCCAGACCCTAGCCTCCGTTCAATAGAAAAGACAGCAAAGGCGTTCTAGGCGTAAAACAATGTTTTACCCTTTTTACTCCGTTTTAGACTTCCGTAAATAGCCCTAGGAAGCCTTAGCAGGTTTAAGCCTTAGCCTTAGCCCTAGGCAAATAAGCACCCCTAGGTTTCCTATCCCCAGAGCCAAACCGAAGTCGCGACAACTTTTCAGACCGATCACTGCGGTGTTCACGTTTGTTTCTAAAGCTGCACTGTCTGATTTAATGCCGTCCGCAGTTATCAAAAGTGCGCACGCTTGAGTGTTCTGGAACGTATCCAAAACGAACGTGCAAATGTATGAGCAGATTAAAGCGGTCAAAAGAGAACACAAAGCCAGTGCCAAAACAACCAGCAGAAGGTTGTGATCACTTCCGGGTTTTTGTTTTTCTTTTCTTTGCATTAGTCGTATCCAGTTCTTTCTGACCTCTGGCTTTCAGGTATTTAATTAAGAAGTCGCAGACCTCCGGTGTTGCGTAGCCACATATCCCAATCACGCACAAGCGTAGTGACTCACTTTGTATCTGGTCTTTGATACCGAACCCAACCAGCACTGCAGTGATTGAAGCAGCTGCAAGTCTGCGAACGACCCAGCCAAGGCTCACAGGGTCAGTTGAAAGTAAGAGTCTGGCTGTCATCGCAAGCCCACCAAGGACTGAGGCAATTAGTCCGTCCTTCACTAATCCATTAAAGTCGTCTGGTAGAGGCTTCACGAAATAAGTGGGGGCTTAGCGTTCTTCTCTAAAAGCACTCTGCGGTAGTTTTCTTTCCAAAGGACTTTACAAATGTATTTGCCTAGGGCGTCTATCTTAGCCTCTGAGAAGTCTGGCAGAGCCAAGTGGCTGGCTTCGTGTATTAAGACTTCTAACTGACGCTTAGCACCCAGCCTTGGGTCAATCTCAACCAGAGGTGATCGTGAGTCGTGATGTGCCTGACCCCACGCACGTTCTTTTCCTAACTTCCTGTAAATGACTTTAGGACTTTTGTTCTTCACTGGCTTCAACCTTTCTAATCTTCCACCATAGGTGGTAAATTAAGATACCGCCCACAGCTGCACCGGCACTGGCGACAATATAATTGAAGGAGGTGGACTGCACAACGTATGGAACTGCCCCAGCGACTGCACCGCAAAGGATTAACTTAAGCCCAGAGTCTCTGGCGATTGTCGCAAAGAGAATTGCACCAATAGCAAACAAGCCAAGCCCCACGTAGGTAAAGGCTTTCGTTCCGCTGGCAGTTCCGATTGCTAGGGCTTCAACTGCTGAGTCAGAAAGGTCTGCTTCCGATAGGTCGTCCAGAAACCCTGGCATTGGCTCAGTGATCGGATTGTCGCCAACAGAAAAGCACCCTGCTAAAAGGATTGTCGCGACAATTAACAGCAGTGCCTGTTTCATCTTAGCGTCCTTTTAAAGCGTCTAACAAGCGTTTGCCTTCCATCTCTTTGGCAGTGAGAGTGCGCACGTTGTTGCGGAAGAACAAAGCACCAATGATAAAGCCAAGGACAAGTGCAGCTGTGAATGTATAGACGTAGGACATATTAGTTTGTGGGTAAAAGTTCGACCTTAACCAATGCCCCTAGGTCAACAGGGGTCTGCTCAGTTTGAAAAGTCACAGTGATCTTTGAGTCTGTAAGCGTGACGGGTTCGCCATTGAAATTAGGAAAGATTACAGGCACGATTGCTGGTGGACAGGTTGAGGTGTCTAGTTTGCCGAGTAAGTAGGTGATGCGGTATGTAAACATAATTATGAATTTACTTGGGCGAAGAAATCAGAACCTAAAATAACCATTCCTCCGTTACTTAGTGTTGCAGTGTTTTGCGTTTCAAAACTTAAGCATAAATAGTTTGTTCCTTGTGATGATGTCGGGCCACCTGTGGAAGTTGCGACTGATGATCCGTTGACGTATAGAGTTACATTACCCGAACCATCGCTGACAATAACTACATCGTATGCGGATGAATTGCTGGGAGTAAAAGATGAAGTTGTGGTCGTTAACGCTGAACCATTAGCCACATAGAGTACAATAGCACCAGAACCTGATACTTTAATTCCAACCATTTTATCCGAAGCAGTAATGTCGCTTGGGGTTTGTGATGAGAATCGTCCAAGACTATATCTGAAAACGGAGTTTGTATCTGGAGTGGTTACATTTCGAGCAAATCGTCCTCCAAAGATTACACGCTTAGACCAGTCAATGCCTGCTGTGTAAGCACCGCCACGAGTTGAATTATAAATATTTGCAATATTTTGACCGTAACCAGTTGCTGATGTTGGGGCTTGTGCGACACGAGCATTTACTGCGTTCGCAGCTGCGGAAGCACCTGCACCAGAAGTTGCCGTTGCCCAAGTTATACCTGTGATAAATTTACCACCAGCAAAGTATTTAGCGTCCAGTAGCGTTGAAGGATTGATGACTGTCGTGGTAGAAGTTCCGGCTTGGGCTTGTGCCGTGGTTGAGTAAGCGTCCGTTGATACTGCACCGAGTCCGAGATTTGTGCGAGCTGTGGAAGTGCTGGCGAGTCCGCTTAAATTATCTGCCTTTGCTAAATAATCAGTAGCAGTTGCCGTAGCCATTGTGCCTAGCCCAAGATTAGTGCGAGCCGTTGATGCCGTGACATCGGATAGATTGTTAGCCGTCTGTAAAAATGTTCCAGTGGTTTGAGTCGCAGCTGTACCAAGTCCTAAGTTTGTTCTGGCAGTTGACGCGGAGGCAAGTCCTGATAGATTGTCTGCTTTAGCCAAATAGTCCGTGGTCGTGGCTTGTGCCATTGAACCTAGACTAATCCATTCCGTGTTGAAATTGGTCGAGTTGACTTTGGCCAATACCTGACCGGCAGTACCAGATACGGGCAAAACTGCCCCTGCCACCCCGCCAACATTAACTTCCCAATTTGAATAAGTGCCACTACCTGAGTGAGTGTTAGAATCCCAAGTCATCACACCTGTCGTGGAGTTATAAGTTAAGACCGTTCCGTGCATGTGGTTTGCCGTATTGTAGGAAACCGTGATATCTTGTTGCGGAGAGTATGATAAACCTGTGCCGACTGTCATCGTCTTTCCGTTACCGCTATCGACTGTCAGCGTGGAAGTTGAGGAAGTTAGGTAGCGATCACCAACCGGAGGGAATGTAACCAGTGAACCTGTACCTGTGATGTATTGGCTAGTCGTTCCTGTTGGCTTTGGGAAGTAAGTTGAGGACGCCGAAGATTGCGTTAGGAAAGTTGAATAAGCGGCTGATGTAGAGAGATAGTCGGCTGGAATGAAGGCGGTTGCTTGAGTGCTTGAGTCTGGGAATTTTAAATATGTTCCTAAACTTTCATTAGCAAAAAAACCAATCTCGCCTGCTATAATTGCATTAGATAATTTTGCATAAGCAACACCATTACCAAATTCATCGTGATATTTACCAAATGAAAAAGTGCCTAAAGTATAATCATCAGTTGCGTTAAGAATTTCCCTAGTTAAAGTATCTGCACTTTGTGAAGTTATTGGAAGATAACCATTCAAAACCGCAGGGTCGTAAGCCGTAGTCTGCGTGGTCTCGTCATTGAAGTTTATGCCATTCGGAGTCAGCGATGTGCCGTTGGTGTAAGTGTTGTCGTAAATCCTAATTTGCTGTGACTCTAAATATGCAGTTTTACCGTCAGCGTTTTCTACGCCAAAGCCACCAGCCCAAACTTGTGAGTCGTTTCCAGAACCGTCATTTGAGTAAATCTTAAGAAACCCAGAAGTTAGTTCGGTCGTATAGAAAGTTCCTTCCTTCCAGAAAAACCCACTTCCATATTCACCATAGGGAAACTCTACATTTCCAGTAAGTCGCCCACCAGTGAGTGAGAGTTTTCCGTCTAGTGCAGCTTGAAGGTCGGTCTGACTGCTGAGCGTTCCGGTTATTGAACCCCACGAGCCACCACCAGAAGTTGGCGTGATCCACTCGGTGTTGTAGTCCGTTCCGTCCACTTTGGCGAGTACTTGCCCAGTTGAGCCACCAGAGGCTACGCCAGCACCAGTGTCCCCTTTGTCCCCTTTCTCACCTTGGATACCCTGCTCACCTTGTATGCCTTGCTCTCCACGCTCCCCTTGGTCGCCCTTGTCGCCTTTAACACCTTGAATACCTTGGTCGCCTTTGACGCCTTGGATACCCTGCTCACCACGATCACCCTTGTCTCCTTTAATGCCCTGTATGCCTTGGTCGCCTTTGTCTCCCTTGACCCCTTGGATACCTTGGACGCCTTGCTGACCTTGCGCACCTTGTTCGCCTCTGGGAATGGTAAAGTCTAGGACTGCATTAGCAGCTGTGCCGACATTAACGACATTTGCATTTGTGCCAGGGTTTCCAGTTGTTGTCGTTCCGACTTCCACGGTTGCAGAAGCACCCGGTGTATTTAACCCAATGTTAAGAGTCGCGGACGTCTGCGTAATTGTCGCTAAGATACCATTACCGCTAACTGACGCAGTGAGTGAGGCGTCTGTTATGACTGTGATCGTAAGTGCCATTAGCCTTAGGAAACAGTTATGTTATCTACGATGTTTAAGACTGCGGTGTCAGAAAAGAAAACTACCCCATTGTTCGCAAAGCGTATGTCCCAATAGGCTGACCCAAGGCTCCACGCAGCTGTGGCGTCATAAGAAACGCTAAAAGTCGTTGGGGAAGTTAAAGTGACTGCACAAGCGTATATTTTTCCGTGGGCGTCCCGAACGTCTGAAGTAATCGTGACTCCGTCTAAAGTTGGGGCACCACCAGAGTCTGGCGTATAGGTGACAGAAGCGTAAAAAGTTGACGCTCTCTTAAATGTTATCGTTTGCGTAGCCATTAGAGTCGGGTGGTGCCTTACTCTGGCGACCCAGTCAAGGGGTCTGGATTGCCCTCTAAAGCGTTTCTTTTGGCGACTGGTAGTCGCCTATGGCTATGTCCCCAGCGTAGGCTGGTATTTGCTGGGCTGGGGCTGGTGGGACGTAATAAGCGTGATTAAGGTCTTTCGTATATCCGCTTAGGCTGGCTGTGATTTGAGAGCAAAGGTCAAAGCCAGTGTCCCACTTGGCAATCTGAGTAGGGGAAGTAAGCAGTTTGTTTTTAAATGAGCCTAGAGGGTTTTGCCTTAAATGGATCACGCCATATTGGATTTGATAAATCTGGAAACGATTAAGCCCAGCGTTCCATTTAATATACGCTATGTCTTGGCGGTAGCAATCGGTATGAACAAACCCAGTGCCTTCGTCCGTCATTTCTCCGACTGTCTTAATCTGCGTTGTATTGTCCGCTTTAATTTCAATACCGCCCTCAAACTCTATAACTGGTGGCTGAGTTGGGGTATAGTCCGCGACTCGTATTCTAAAAGCGTCTTCTGGTGCAATTAAACCAGAGACTAGTGGATTAACTGTATAGCCGTATAAAGTTCCAACGTCTTTAGCCCTGACTACGTTCTCCATTAACCAGTTAAAGTTTCCGGGTGGCTGTTCGTTTGTGTTTCCAGCACCATAAGCCAGACCTCCCATATTATAATACCAAGCACCAAACTCTCCACCGTCCACGTATCTAGTGAAATTAACGTCATCAACAGCAGACGGAACTCCGTCTATTGTCATACCATCTGGCTGTCTTAAATTAGGGTTGGTGCTTTTCTCAGCAAAGATTGGGACATTGTTTGCAAGCCAAGCCGTCATACTTGCTGGGTAGTTAGCGTCATTGTTATCAGTCACTAGCAACTCTTCCACGTGGAAAGTAACAAGGCTATTAAGTCCTGCTGTATCTAGGCTCGCTATTCTACCAATGGTATCTGCTACAACGACATTGTCCGTGGTGCTTGCACCGTCTAGGCGTATATAGGACTGAAGGAAACCGCCACCATTCCGCTGAGTGCGTATGTAAATGTTAGGGTCGTCGTACGCTTTAGAAATACCTAGCTGCGGTGCTTTGGCTTCCCACAAGTCGTTGCTGTCTTTCCAGTCTGGGGTCGTCTTATAGAGAAAAACAAAGTAATCGTTTTCCGGTGTCAGTTTTATAAATCCGTTTTTACTTATAAACTCAGAGGCTTCTTCTGTCCCTTCGGTCAGTGATCCATTAGGAAACAAGTTAAACTTGTTAATATAAAAGAACATATTCTGGCGGTTGAAACTTCCAATGCCACCAAGGCTGTCTAAGTCTATAATACCTTTTTCGTCTGAAGTATAGTAATCAAACTCTACCAAGCCTTTGCGGACGTGCAGGCGGTATTCATAAGACTCTCCCACTTTAGCCCCAGTGATCGAACACTCAAACTGACGCCCAATGTTTCGTGCAGAAGACTCGACACCAGCGTCAATGGTAAGCCCAGAGGCTTCACCTAGATTTGCAGACGTATATCCAACTCCAGGGTTTAACTTCATAAGTAAAATTAAGCAGTTCCAGAACCAAGTCCACCAGAGCCACCAGAGCCACCAAATGTTGGTGTCGGATAAACAACGTATGGGAAACCTTCACGTGAGTATCTTATCTCGTAGTTAATCTTATAAAGTGCGCCGTAATTCTCGCAGTTCATCTTAGAGACTAGCAATTGTGGGTTGCCATTTGCAGCTGTCCAATTTGTTCCGTATTCAAGTGGCACTAATTTAGGAAAGCCACCAAAGCCTAAGTCGTTCTGGTTTGTTGCAGACCCAACTTTCTCACGCATTAAAGTCACGTTACCAGAACTAGTCGTATAAACAATTCCAGTGAATACGGTTGTTGGTGCTAAGTAGGAAGTTTTTCCGTAATAGACAGGGTAGTTCTCATTAAAGAAACCTAGGAACTTTCCACCCTTACCGGGTTCTGAACAAGGTTGAAAAGTTGCCCCATTGTTTCCCTCCATCAAATTAGTTTTGTTGTCTATAATTATAGGGGAAGGGTGCCACGTAGCCTGCTTACCTGCAATTGGCTGGTCAGAACCAGAGCCTACAGTGATCGTGAAGAAATTAGGGTGCGTCTCAATCTTTTCTGTGCTTAGTCCATCGTCTCCGTGGCAGTTAGGTCGAGTGAACTCTCCAGTTTCAATCCCGACATAATCTCCGGTGACTGTCGCGACTCTTGCGTTGTTATAAGTTACAGACCACTTGTGCAGCTTAAGTCTAGTGTCCTTTTCAAATGCCTCACCACGTGCCAGCCTTGTTGAAGGCGGTGGCAACATAATTGAAGTGTCGAACTTATAGGTGGCTCTGCACGTGAGCAGTCCGTAGCCGTCATTCTCAATTGTATAACCGGGTTGAAGGACGCCTGACTCTAGGTCGTTTCCGTATCTGATTAAAGTGTCGCTAGGCATAAATTACTTTGAGGGGTTTGGGATAGTTGGTGTCGGTGGCACTTTTATATTCACCATAGACTTAGTAAAGTCTGGGGCGTAATTAGGACTGCGTGAGTTGTCTAGGATTGTCTTAATTTCTTTAAGCACGTCAAGTTGGTCAGTCATTAAAAGCAGCTGTGAGTTGTTCCCGAAACCGATCACGCCAGAAGACGGCGCACTTTCGCCCATTCCCATACCGCCACCTGCACCTTGCTCTGAGAACTTTCCGACTTTTGGGGCTGGTGCTTCTTTTTCCATAGCACTTAGAATTGCACTGAAAACTTCATCTCTTATGTTTTGTTTAACTGAACTTTCGTCACCAGTTGCATACGGACCGTGCTGGAACGCTTGTTGTGAGTTTTTGTAAAAGAACGCACCAAGTTCCGTTGGTATTTCTCTCTTTTCATATTCTTTTAACAAGTTTTCAATAAAAACTTTTTTATTTTCTTCCGGTGTTCGTTTAAATTGCTCATCTCCCATCTTTAAATACGCTTCACGTTCTGCGTTAATTAGATCACGTTCACGTTCGTGAACAGCAACTGCAACAACTGCTTCTCTTTCCATTATAGCTTTTTTACGTTCTATGTTTCTGATAACTTTATCTAAGGCTTCAGCTGCTTCTAATTCTGCGTCAGTTAGTTTCTTGGTTTCTTCCGCTTGTTTCTTAATAGCCTTACCAGATTGCTCAAACATTGGTACTAAATTAAGACCTGCTCTTTTACCAAGTATTTCTGAAATCAGTGCCAGCACGTCGCCTTCTTGTGAAGCGTCTTGGAAAGCGTCTGCTAGTCTATAAACAACGTCACTGGCTTTAAGAGTAGAATAATTTAAATCTTCTGTTGTATTAAATAACGTTCGCAAAGTCTTTCTGTGCGACTCAGAGCCAGCCTGTGCTTTTGCAATATAGACGTTGGCAAAGTTTAAAGCCTTACCCAAGTCCTGCATAGAAATACCAGACTCACGTGCAACAGCTGCTAATCCTTGAAACTCTTGTGAGTCTAATCCCGACTTCTTAATTGCGTGGTTTATTTCTCTGATCACCGTCAATTGTTCACGCATACCGTGAACGAAGTCTTTAATTTGTCCTAGGATTGCGTCAGCTGCAAAGAAGCCAGCAATCGGGGCTACGATAGATTTACCGAAGTCTTTAAACCAGTCCTTCATAGCAGTGCCAGCGGTCTTAGCAGCTTGTTCTGCACCCTTAGGAACTTCTGAGAAGTCGCCACCAAACTTTACTTTTACGTCATCTGCCATTGTTAGTTGTTTCTTTTATAGGGTTTTTGTTTTTCGGTTTCCAGTTCTGACAATTCTTTCTGCATAACTTCCCACTCGTGATCACTGACCAATTTAATGTCGCACCCAGAGCGTTGCAGGAACGCCATATGAAGCCACACAGCCTCTGACTCTGGCATTGTCCAAGCCTCTGTCAAACTCAGCCCATTTGCCACCAAATTGGCTACCACGATTAACTTCCAGTCGATTGGGTTGTCCTTGGCTGGCTTGTCGCTTTCCCAGAACCTTGGGTATAGGGACTGGGCTTGGAAATAAACAAGCAGCTTGTAGGCTTCTTCTCTCAGTTTCTTTTTACTGACCTGCATATTCTTGAGAGTGACTAACTCCCAGAAAGACAAA
>Ga0114962_10000614_pt1 | contig 31497 bp, 34 predicted proteins | sample C_130820_MF_Meta_FD_87017 | JGI IMG/M metagenome (GOLD analysis project Ga0114962, IMG submission 87017) | Freshwater microbial communities from Lake Croche, Canada to study carbon cycling - C_130820_MF_MetaG | ecosystem: Environmental > Aquatic > Freshwater > Lake | place: Lake Croche, Canada...
CCCCGACTCGCCGAATATCTGGCTGAAGGGCGCGCCCCAGACACCGGACGGCGAAAACGTGGCCGGGGGCATTACCTCGGGGATCGGCGTCCCGACCATATGGCCGGTGCCGCCGATCATGAGGTCGCCCGACGGGTCGACGTCGCCTCCGTCCGCGTAGTAGCCGCCGCGCTTCATCGCGCGCAGGGGCGACTTCTTGGCGGCCTGGATGTCGCGCTCGATCTCGGGACGGTAGCCGCGCACGACCGGCGCGTAACCGCCTGCCGCGAACCGGTTGTTGAAGACGCCCTTGCGCAGACGGCGACCCGCAGGAACCCCGCGCGGCTCGACGATGGGCCCGAAGGCCGGGCCCCCCATGGCTCGACGGATGAAGCCGCCGCGCTTGTTCGGCACGCCGCCCGAGGGGTACCCTGTGCCGCCCGATCCGGGCGCAAGAGGCGTCGGCGTCTGTTGGCCGGTGCCACTGCCCCTCAGCCAGTCGAACATATCGGCGTTATTCAGGCCAGTGTAGAGCGACCCGATGCCCAGCGCACCGCCGAGAACGCTGCCGAAGATCGACGGCGAATTGCTGCCGGTACTGCCGCTATTCGTCGAGGCCGTGCTGCTGCTGGTCGTCGGAATTTGCCACGGCGCCATGGCCTGACCGGCCCACGACGTCGTCTGGTACGGCCACTGCACGGCCCTCTGGAACTGGTTGTAGGCCTCCGTGAGCGGCAATTGCGCCTGCTGCTGCTGCTGGTTGCCGGTCTGAAGCAGGGCGTTGGTATTCGTCAGGCCGAGGTTGCTGACGTTCGACCCCAAGCCGGAGTAGGCGTTGCCCAGGTTGATGCCGCCCGTCAGCGACGAGTTGGCGAGGCTGCCCGCCGTAGTCGCCAGGTTCCCGTAGTTGCCCATCGACGTCGAGGCGAGTTGGCCCATGCCCGAGCCGACGCCCATCAGGCGGCTCTGGTCCTGGTTGAACTGGTTGGCGTTGTTGAAGTAGTTCGACGACATCGCGTCGAGGTTCGACTTGTTGAGGTTCTGATTGAAGTTGTTCAGAGCCCAATTCATCGAGTTGTTGTAGGCGGGGTTGTTTCCGCTCGCGCCGCCGCCGCTGGCGATGAACTGGCTGTTGATGCCGGGCAGCGTGTTCTGGATGAAGTTGTCGGTCAGCAGCTTGTTGCCGGCCCCTAGCGCCTGCTCGGCGTAGGGGTTGGTGTACTGACTCGACGCGCCCGGCCACGACTGAGCGGCGGCGTTCATGTAGCCCGCGCCGGCCCCGAAAGCCGACGGCGTCGCAGCCGCAGCCCCGAGCCACGGCGCGCCGGCCGCTGCCGGATTGTACATACCGGCGTTACCGTAGGCGTTCGACGCAGCCCCTGTGTAGGGCTGCCACGAATTCTGGTTCGACCCCACTTGGCCGAAGGCCTGCGTCTGCGTCGCGTTGAACGGCGCATACATCTTCGACGTGTCGTACGGCTGGAACGGCGCCTTCGCGAGAGGCGCGATCTGACCTTCGATCTGCGTGCGCAGCGCGTTGTAGTTCGGGTCCGACGGCCCGGTATTGGTCGTCGAGCTTTGGCTGGTCGAACCGGAGCTGCCGCCGCTGCCGCTAAAAAGGCTTCCCATTTACGCCACCTTCAGCATGACGACGGGGCCTTCGACCCAACCGTGTTCAGCGAGCACACGCTTCCAGCCGGGGCGTCCCATCTCGACGACGTAACGCGCGCCGATCTCTCGAGCGTAGTCGGCAACAGCCTTCGACACCCTGGCCAACCACGACTCCATGCGGACGCCGCCCAGCGCGATCAGATGAACGGCCTTGCCCTTCGATCCGCTGACCACCTCGGTGACGAACGAAGCGACGTGCGCGTCGTTCTCGTCGAAGACGTCCCACAGCCGCATCCCGCCGCGGGCGATGCCGCGCTCAATGTCTTCGACGGAGCAGAGCGCGTGCTCGTGCTCCAACCCTTCGGCGATCCACTGGCGCGTCAAGGCCGACGCCTGCCAGGTCGCCAGGGCGACCTCGGGGGAGTGGGCGAAGACGATCATTCGGCCCCCCGCAGGTAGGCTTCCGGGTCCTTGGCGTCGGGCGAGAAGTCGCCCCGCGCGAGCGCACGGCCCTTTTGCTGGCGGATCGCCTCCCGAAACTTGTCGAGCGCTCGAGCGCCGGCCTCGTTGTTGCCGTTGCCGAGGAGAGCCACGGTCTCGGCGTCGATCACATATTCGCCGGGCGAGAGCTTGGCGTTGACGTGGTCGCTGCGCCCGTCGCCCTGGCCGTCCGGCTCGACGTAGTCGCCGTCGGCGAAGGCGTGGCGCTGCGGTATGCCCATCATGAGATCGGCGGGATAGCCGCCACGCATCATGTGGAGGAAGCCGCCGCGCCCCATCATCGGGCGCTGCGGCCCCTGCGCGAGCGGGCTCATGCGCGGCGGGGGCATGGGCGGTCCTTGAGGCCGCATCCCCCCCGTCGGCTGACCGGGCTGCGGCCCCACATTCTGAGGACCGCCCAATCCGGCCATCTGGAGCATCTGGAGATACTGCTGCGGGGGAAGACCTCCCTGCTGCCCACCGGACGGCGGCCCTTGCTGCGGGCCCTGCATCGGCCCACCAGGCGGCATTACGGGAGGCCCACCCATCGGCGGGGCACCGGGCGGCGGCCCACTCATTGGCGGCCCACTCATTGGCGGCGCGCCAGGCGGCATTCCGCCCATCGGCTGGCCCGGCGGCGGACCCTGCATGGCGGCGAGGACGCGGTTGATCACGTTGGGCGACGAGGAGAGAGACGACGTCGGGCCCGGAGCGCCAGGCGACGCCGGGACGACTTGCCCGTTCGGGCCGACTTTGTTTCCGCCGAACGGATGCGCCGGCGCGGCTCTGCCGCGGGCCTGGTCGGATGACGCGGAGGAGAAGTCAAACATCGGCCTGCCTCACTATGAAGCCGTTCCCAGCGCAAAGCCTCCACGAGGGGGCCTACCGGTGCCGATGGATCGAGCCTGATCCTACACCATGCAGGGAACGGGAAAAAGGGTCGTGTAGTCGTTGCGCGCGAATCCCAATCTGCGCCCGACGACTGCCACGAAATGCAGGCGGGACTTGCGTATATTGCTGGCCCGCTTGAAACAAATTCGCCGCAGCTTCTGAAGTCGTTGGTACTCCGCGGACAAAAAGTGGTGGGTTGGCTACCAAGCTCACACTTCGAGCGTCCGTTTCAGGGCTTCCGCCCACGCCTGCCACGTATCGAAGAAGTCGGGCCTCGGGGTATTCGGCTCGATCAGCGTGAGCCGCTGTGCGAACTCCTCCCAGGCGTCGTCGGCCGATACCTGGTTGCGGCACGCGGCGTTGAAGCCGACGACCGTGTCGGCCCACGCCTGCCACGTCAGGCCCATAGGGTTGGGAATAGTCGTTAGCGCCATCAGTTCATCAGCCTCCCGTCGCTCGGCACGACATGGATGAGTGGCGAACCGAACACGTAGTTGCCGCCGACTTCGTTGCTCGTGATCTTGAACCGCGTCAGGCGCCCCGTGATCTTGAGCGGCTGGAGGATTTCATTCTGCGGTGGGTTTTCGACAAGATAGTATGGGCCATTCGGATCGACGATGGGCGTCGATTGCGGGCTCGCCTTGGTGACGACTGTCAGCTCGAGCGTGCCGACCTGCTGGAAGTCGGGCTCCATGTAGGAGTAGGCCAACGCCCGGTTCATGCCGTTCTGGCCGGGCTGCGTCGGCACGACGAGATTGAATTCGCTGGTCTCGATCCACGACGGGATCGCCTTGCTCATCGCCGTCGTGCCACTCACCTCGTCGAGACCTGTCTCGTGCTGCCACATGCTGTAGCCGTTGCTGGTGTCGGCGTTCGGGGAGACGCCGGCCATGATCGGGTAGTTGTAGATCATGTCGAAGACGCCGGCCGAGCGTCCGCCGTTCGGCAGCGCCGTGTCGTACCAGAAGTTTCCCGCGTAATTGAAGATGACCGCTCGGTCGCACTCGGCCGCGTTCGACGAGGGGAAGCACCACCAGATTTCGTTCCAGCGCGGCACCTTGTAGGCGAAGACCTTCTGGCGGTTCGCGAAGTTGAGGTTGTCGAGGAAGTATTGGCGGTTGTACTGATTGTCGATGTCGCGCATCACGCCGTTGAACATTGTGAAGCCGTTCGTCGTCGCCCAGTAGTAGATGCCGTTGTGCTCGATCACGCCGCTCGACGACAGGATAGAGCCCGCGGTCGTGAGCGTGGTGAAGCTCCAGAACACCGCGCCGCCGACGAACGACGCCAGGATCAGCGCATCGAGCGCCCAGAAGATGGCGGCCGGCGCGGCATTGCCGCGAAGGGACATACCCTTGACGATCTTCGAGGACCAGGGTCGGGCCGAGCCCGCGCCGGCACCCGTGAAGTCGTGCGGGTGCCCCGGCACCGACCACTGCACGATGCCGTCGTGCCCATAAAGAAACAGGTACGGCGCGACGGCACATACGCCCCCGGAAGTCGTCCGCGGCCCTGTGGTCAGCGTCGTGCTGCCGACCGTCTGCGACGCGCTGAGATTGTAGGTCCCGGTGCCGCCAGTGCCCGTGCCCAGCGACGAGACAGTCGTTCCTGCCGTGACACCCGCGCCGTGGATTTCGTCCCCGATGCTGATCGTGCCGTAGCCGACCGCAGTGACGGTCATCACAGCCGAGGCGGGGCCGATGGATGCCGTGAACGACGCCATGGGAATCGTGGTCAGCGCCGCTGTCGAAAGGATGTCTCCGACGTAGACCGGCTCGGCCGTCGCCGACGAAATTTGGTAGAGGCTCGGCGTCGCGACGGCGAAGAGCAGCGTGGTGCCATCTCCGACGTCGTAGAGATGGTCCATCTGCCAGTTGAACTGAGGGTTGGCCACGAAGGACGACGGTGTGCGGTCGACGATGCCAGTATTGACGCCCGTCGAGTCGTCGAGGGCGTACCGCGAGATGCCGAGGTCGGTCCCCATGTTCAGGTAGCTGAAGCCGTCGTTCACGAAGAGGTCGATGCAGCGGACGATGGCCGGCACGTTGCGGAGCTGCTCGCGATACCCGAGCATCTTGCGCGGCAGGTTCTGGTAGAACCGCGACCACTGGCCGTCGTTGTAGTTTTTCTTCGACGTGTCGGTGCCGTCGCGCATGATGCCCGGCTTGGACAGCATGAGCTGCGGAGCGGGGACGGGGACCTGGCTAGGCATCTAGGCGAAAACCACAACGTCGAAGAGGTCGGGGTCCTGGAAGCCCGAATTATCTCTCTGGAACGCCACGCCAAAAACCGTAGTGGTGCGCGCAACCGAACTATCGATGCCCGACAGCATGACGTTTCCAGCGGCGCTCGGTCCTTCGCCGGACACCAGCGCGGTGTAGGTCGCGTTCGCCGCGGCGCTGGTCATCGTGACCGTGAACTTGCCCGTCGCCGTGCGTGTCGCGTTGTTCATATTGAACCCGCTGACCAGGGTGCCTACGCTGTTGAACAAGCCCTTGGCGATGGGGGTCTTCGCCGTCGCCACCGCCACCGCCGCCGTGACGAAGGCCGAGGTGGCGATCTGCGTCGTGTTCGTCCCTGGCGCCGCAGTCGGGGCGAGGGGCGTGCCGGCGAGCGTCGGGGACGTGTCGAATACCGCGAGGCCCGTGCCGGTCTTGTCGGTCAGCGCGGCCAGCAGGTTCGCGCTTGAAGGCGCGCCGAGCCAGGTGGCGATGCCCGTGCCGAGGCCCGAGACGCCGGTCGAGATCGGCAGGCCCGTCGCGTTCGTCAGCGTCACCGACGTCGGCGTGCCGAGAATCGGTGTGACGAGCGTCGGGCTGGTGGCGAAGACCGCCGCGCCCGTGCCTGTCGGGTCGGTGATCTTGGCGAGGAGCTGCGCCGAGGAGAACGCCGCAACGGCGGCTATTGAGATGGCAATCGGCACCGACGCGACGCCGGTCAGGCGCCCGTAGGCGTCGACCGTGATCTGCGGGACCGTCGCCGCGTCGCCGTACGTGCCCGGCGTCACGGCGGTCGTCGCCAGGCCGAGGGTGCCGGTCGAAGTGATCGGGCCGCCCGTGAGCTGGCCTGTCGTGGTCCCGACCGACGTGACGGTGCCGCTCGTCGCCGTGAAGGCGACCGTCATGTTGGTGCCGTTCGAGCGCAGGATCGAGTAGCTGCCCTGAGACACGGCCACGCCGGGGTCGATGCCGTTGACCCGGTAGGTCATCGAGTAGGCGCCGGTGGTGTTATTGTAGACGAACCAATACCCGGAGCCCGTGCCATAGGTCACGGTGCGGTTGCCGGTCAGGGCGCCGGAGAAATCCTGGACTTGCGCGGCGATCTGGTTCGCCGTCAGGGCGATGTCGCCCGTGCCCGCGGCGTTGATCGCCGTTGCCGTCACCGTCGAGACAATGGATCGGCCGTACCCCAGTGAGTAAAGGTTCGAGCCGTCGCTGAAAATGACACAGCTCTCGGTCGGATTGATGACCTTGGTCGCGCCGCCGTCGATGGTCTGGCCGCCGGCCGGCGTCAGCGTGATGATGCCGCTGCCCGCGTCGATCACGTAGACGAACCAGCCATTGCCCAAAGTAGCCGCGCTGGGGAACGTCCATGTCACCGAGCCGCCGTCGTTGCGCAGGACGCCGGCGCGATTGTTTGCAGCGACGGTGTAGCTTGCGTTGAGGGAAGTCGTCACGAGGTTCTGGTTGAGCGTCGTGACGACGGCCAGAAGTCCGAAGCCTGCGAGCGACGCCGCGTTGGCTGCCGACGTGCCGGCGCCGAACTGGAAGGCGCGCCAAGTGCCCGACACCGTCGAGTCGTCGGTGAGGTAGAAGTACCACGCCTCGCCCGAGGCCACCGTGCCCAGCGTGTTGCCGTCCGCATCGAGCACCGTGAAGGTCTCGACGCCGACGTTGCTGATCAGATTGTCCTGCCCGACGCTGACGAGCGTCGCGTCCGGCATCGAGATCGACAGACTGGGTGCCGTCGCGATGATGTCGATCTTGTCCGCCGCGACCGCCTCGCCATCCAACGCCTCGAAGGGCCACACGAGGGCGAGATCGGCACTGATCGAGTAGCCGACGTAGGACAGGCCGACCGGGTTGATCGTGTTGCCGCCAAAGATGTTGGTGAAGCTCATGACGTCACGCTCCTGACCGGACGAGGGCGCGGTCGACGACTTTCTGGATTTCCTCGGCGTTGATGTTCTTCAGCTCCTCGTCCCTCATAGCCTGCCACATCGGCATGCGGGAGTCGTTGCGGAGAAACGGCTCCATCCCCGTCAGGCATTCGTAGAGCAGCAGGAATGGTGTGAACTGCGTCAGGTAGTTCTGCTGGTTGCTCGGGCTCAACAGGTCGGGCAGCCGATACACGATGGCCTCGAAAGGATAGGCGAGGTCCGGCGTCGGCGCCACGAACCAGTGATTGAAGTCGTAGTCCGTGTAGAAGAGCGGCTCGCCATAGGCCGTGTTGTCGGGGTAGTAGGCGCGCATCGTCTCATAGGACCGAGCCCGCAGTATCTTGCGGGTATTGTTGCTCGTGCCCGTGCCGTAGTTGATCGAGACCGTGTTGCGCCAGCCATTCGGCTTTGTGATCGTCGGGTTCTGGCTCATCATGGCGCCGACCAGCACGTCGCGGTAGCCCTGGATTTTGAGGCGGTCGGCCAGCGAGCGCTCGCTGTTGTTGATGACGCGCGGGATTTGACGAACGACGGTCGTGTCGTTCGCCTGCCCGCGCTCGAGATAGTCCTGGATGTCCTGCACCAGGGAGTCGTACGTCATCGCCGTCGCGCCGCCTACGGGCATGGGCTCACTCCTCCCACGGCGGGGTTGGCGGCGTGTCGAGCGGCGTGTCAGGGCGCACGAAGGGAAGCTTGATCACGTCCGGCGCCCGCGCGGCGAGACGATACGGATCATACGAATCGGTATCCTCGCGACAGACCTTGAAACCGGGCACGTTCGGGTCGTCTTGAAGTTCCCCGAGCGGGAACTTCAGCCAACATCTTTGGCACACCCCGATCCCCAGCGTCGTGTTCCCAGTCGTGTTGAGATACCGCGACGTCGGGTGCCCCGGTCGGCCGCCACCATACGGCTTGGATGATCTATGCCCCGGCATAGTAGCCTCGCGCGTTGTAGTTGGGATCAAAGTCATCTATCCTACGCGCATGGCCCGAACAGTTGTCTCTCTCCGCTGCGAGAATTGCGGCGCCCTGTTTCATCGCGATCTCATGATTGCCAATAGGCAGGCGAAAAACCGTCGCCGCGTATTTTGCGGCCGAAGCTGCGCGAATGCTGTTTTCAAGAGAAAGGACCGCATTAAGGGCTATCGAGAAAGCACGCGAGACGACGGCTCGCGTGTGCTCGAGCACCGACTTGTCGTTGAGCGGGACCTTGGTCGGCGCCTCGCGACGAGGGAACACGTTCATCACAAGAACGGGGACAAAACAGACAACCGACTGAAGAACCTCAAGTTGGTATCTCCCGCACAACACGGCCGAGAGCATCGGGGGGAACATCTTACGTGGAGCATCGAGGAAGCTGCATGTCTGTACCGCCGCGGCGAAACGATGGCCGCCATCGCCCGCGCGCTCGGACGCAGCAAGTCCACAGTATCGCGAGGGCTGGCGCGGTTCGGAGTCCATGTTCCTCACCGGGTGTAGGGAGAAATGTTCATGTCGTAATTGGTCGGCGCGGGGTCGCGTTCCTCGGCGACCGCGAGTGCCACGGCCTCCTGCTCCTCGGCAACCAGCATCGGATAGCGATCCATCTTCGCTTCCTGCAACGAGCGGCACAGCCGGCGCGCCATCATCGCCGTGATGGCGTCGTACCAGCGAAAGGGCACATCCATCGCCTGGGTGATCTGGAGCACCGTGTCGAGGTACTGCGTCGCCCATATCACCAGCGTGTCGTACTTGGCGAGGCTGTTCGGGACCGGCCAGACGTAGAGCACAGGACCGCTCACGTTGCGCTGCTGGTACCAGTTGAGCACTTGGCCGCCCTGAGACTTGTTGGGCATGTTCGAGTAGTCGTCGAGGTTCCAGGCGCCAAGGTTGATCTCCTGCGGCGTGTTGCCGAAAAAGATTTCCTCGGCCGAGAAGGCGTCGTCCGACACCGAGCGCACGCGCCAACCGACCGCGGTCGCCGGGCCGCCGTTGAGATCGACCCAGAACCACTCGCCAGCGGCCGAGACGACGACCGTCGCCGCGTCGAGCGCCGTCCACGTCGTGCCGTCGAGCGTGTACTCGTAGAAGAGCGAAAAGCTGCCGGCGGCGCCGAAAAGCACCCCGACCTGCGTGACGGACACGCCGTCGGGGAACAGGCAGCCGATGGAACCGTTCGGCGACGTCTGCGTGCAGGCCGTCTCGAAATCGTCGTCGAAGGCCAGCGTCGCGTCGCCACCGTTGTCGCTGAACGGCGTCCCGATCTGACGGAACAGCGAGCGCCGGTTGAGGGTCACGACCGTGTTGTAGCCTGGCGGCAGCGGCATCGTGTAGGTGTTGAGGTAGCACGGCAGGATGAGCTGCTGGCGCTTCCAGAGCTGCACGCCGCGGTTCAGCAGGCTCGTGAAGACGAGATTGAGCTGGTCGAGGGCCTTCTCGATGATCTCCGACGTCAGCCGCTCGGGAGGGATGCCGGCGCGCGAGCAGGCCTCCTCGAGGAGCGTCTGGGCGGTGTAGGCCCGAAGGCCGGTGTTGCTGCCAGAGAGGGCCACGCAGGGCTCCTACACAATGGCAACAATCGTTGCCGCGCCGTTGGTCCCGGTTTTCGTCGCTCGGAGCTGGTAGTACGGCCCCGAGAGATTGTCGATGAACGGCGTCGTCGCGCCTGTGTGCGCGGTGCCGATGGTGAACCAGTTCGTGCCGTCGAGCGTGCCTTCGATGAGCACGCTGTCCGATCCGTTGGCCAGGGTCGTCACGATGCGGCGGTTCTGCATGCCGTCGTGACGGTAGTCGAGCTGGCCGCCGATCAGGTTGGCAGCGACGTTGGCCGCCAAGATGCTGACCGTTACCTGGCGAAGGCTGAAGTCCGACATGGTCGGCGCGCTCCTATCGCTGGACCGCGATGTGCATAAAGTCGACCGACAAGACGTGCGCCACGGCCGATGCGTTCAGCAGGCCGATGCTGGGCGTGACGCCGGCCGTCGGCGAGATGGCGTCCGTCGTCAGCGTGCCGATCAGCACGTTGTTGAGGAGCGCCGACCAGGTGTTGAGCGTCGAGTTGAAGCGCAGGGCCGCCTCGACATAGGTGTCGTCGGCCATGGCGCCCAGCGTGACGCTGCTAGACGTGCCGGCCTTGCGGACGCTGGCGATGAGCGACGTGGCGCCGCTCGCCTTGTAGAAGTAGATGCCGTTGGTCGGCAGCGATGCCACCACGGTCGTGTCCGCCGAGGCAAGGCCGACCAGCAGCGCCGTGTTCGTGGCGTCGGAGACCTTGAACTTGGCGTAGACGAGGAAGTCCTTCGTCGAGTCCCAAAACGCGGGAAGCACGACGGCGCCCGAGCCGCCGGCCCACTGGATTTGAGCGGCGTCGGTTGCGCCCGCCGAGACATTGGTGATGGCGAGGACGCCGCCGGCGCCCGAGACGATGGCCTCGGTGGAACCGGCGTCGGTCTCGGTCACGACCCAATCCGCCGCCGTGTAGCTGAAAAAATCCTCCAGCCAGTTGTAGTAGCGGAACGGACGCATGCCGGCGTAGTTGGCGTAGATGCCGTCCTGCGTTGCGTCGCAAACGCCGTTCGGCCAGCGGGTGACAGTGGGGGTCGGCATCGGAAAGCTCCTCGATCTCGGGGGACGACGACGCGGGAAGTCCGGCGCTTATGCGCCGGGCGTGCCCCACACGGTGCGGAAGTTCGTCCAGCCCACGTCCCAGCGCGACGTCACCTTGTAGCGCATGGAGTCGGTCTCGAAGTCGCCCTCCATGCTCTTCTCGGCCATGCGGCGGGTGATGAACTGGAGGCCCATGCGCTCGTCGGTGTGAACCCACCAGGCCGTCGCCGACGTGAGGCGGGTGATGACCTGGTAGCCCTTGGGAAGGATTTTCGTCGACATCACGGGGTTGATGTCGTTGTTCGCCTGGCCGGTGCGAAGCGCCGACTTGGTGATGACCTCGGCCTGGAACTCGTTGTCCGGCGAGACCACCAGATCCTGCGGCGTGATGCGAACCTTCTTCGTGTCGTTGTCCTGCGCCTTGCGAATCTGGATCAGCATCGACTCGACGCTGGTCTGCGACATCGCAGCGGCGGTCGTGAGCAAGTTGCTCTGCGTGCCGCCCATGATCGGATGCGACGCGGAGCAGAGCGACTGGCCGTCGCCGCCGAGGTAGGCGCCGTTGAAGGCGTAGTTGAGGACGTTGGCCGCGGCCAGCTCCTCGGTCTCGACCATCGCCTGGCCGAGCTGCTCGGAATAAATCTTGCCGAGGTTGATGTGATCGCCGTCCTCGACCAACACCTTGGTGAGAGCGAAGGCCGCGCCGTACTGGCGGAAGACGTAGCGCTTGTCGAACAGCACGCCGCCGCTCTTGTAGGTGACGGGACCGCCGTCGCCCATCTGCGGGGCGGCGCCGAGGCCGAACAGCACCGGCTCCTCATGGTACGCGCGCTTGATGCCCGGCTTGACGCGGAAGACGCTCTTGTACTCGTCCTTGCGCTGGTCGTAGACGCCGTCGAAGTGCTCGTTGAGAATCGGTTCGACAATCACCCGGAACTGGGTGGAACTCATCGGCATCGCCATGGTGGCGGTCTCCTATATCGGAAGGCAGAAGCTACGGGGCCATCGAAAAACGAGGCGTCGGTCGCGCTAGGCGACCGGCACCGAGTAGGTCGAGATGCGGACGCGAACCTGGGTGTAGGCGTCGCCCCAGGCATTGTCCTCATACGGCGCAAGGCCGACGACCTGGAACGTGCCCGCCGACGCACCGGTCGTGGTGGCGGTGAGGGCCTGCGTGCTCTGCCCGGTATAGGTCGAGCCCTGCGAAGTGTTGGCGAGATTGATGGTCTCGAAGTTCTTCGTGGCGGCGACCGCGCCGTCGCACTGCGCCTCGTAGGTGATCTCCTTGTCCGACGCGTAGTACGCATACATCGGAGAAGTGCTGTCGTAGGTCTGCGACGCGGGCCAGTACGGCAGGACGAAATACTTGCCGGCCGAGGCAAACTGGCAGCCCTGGAAGACGCCCATGGTGCTGTCCGCGCCCGTGCCGGTCGCGATGATCGTGCCATCGGTGGTCGGCTTGATGGGCGTACCGGTGTAGAGCGCAGTGGCGTAGCCGCTGGCAATGCCGCTCAACTGCTGGACCTGCCGAATAGTGCCGGACGGATGCGAAACCGGGCGCAGGCCGTACGGAGAATTGGTGCTGCTCATGGGGAGGCTCCGTGGGTACGGTGATGTCTGGAACACGTCGCGACAGATCGCACGCCATGCGTGCATCGTCTTCGACCGCGCTGTCCCGGCTTCTAGCTTCCCGAATTACACCGCACGCCCTTGTCCGGCAGCGACGCCTTTTCGTTCCGCGAGCCTCTCACGAGCCACGTAAGGCGGGATCGTACTGAAACGGCGGCAGATTGCAAGGGGGTCGTTGCGCAAAAAGAAAGGCCCCCGAATTCGGGGGCCTTCGGTCACGGAGAAATTGGCGCCTACGTCTCGAACTGACGTGGCGCCCTGACGAACTTCTGCATCTCGCGGAAGCCCTCGTCGAGGTCGATGATGCCACCCTTGTCGCGCGCCGTCGCCGATAGAGCCTGAAGGTCCTCGTAGATACCGGCCGACATCTCGCGCGGCATGTCGTGGTGCAGCTCGCGCATGATGTCGAGCCATTCGTCCTCGGGGATTTCCATCCCGACCATCTCGCGCCACCGCACCGCGCCCATGGCGGCTCCGTCCTTGATCGACTCCGCGCTGGCCGTCCAGCCCGCGCCCTCCTTCTGAAGATCGTCGAGCTGGACGAACCGGTAGCCCAGGCGCTGACGTCGCTGGGGCGTATCCAGGGCGTGCGACGTCGAGACCCAGCAGCGATGCCAGCCGGCCTTGCGCGGCAGGTTCGGCAGCATCGTCTCGTTGAGGATTTCCCGGATGCGCCGGCGGCGCTCGGGGTCCGTCGTCTGGCGGGCCTTCTGCCAGTCGGCGTTGGTGAACTCGCGGTCGCCGCGGTCGTCGCTGTGCGGCGCGTCGCGGTCCTCGTGTCGGCCGAGGAGCTCCTCGGGGGGCCGCTTCAGCGGCACGTTGGCAGTCGTCGTGGTGGCCATAGTCGTCTCCTAACTCAGGCTGAATATCAGGTCTTGCGAAGCTCGCCGCGGTCGGCCTTGCCTTTCATGTCGCGCCACCCTCGGATCAGGCGGTCCCGGCGCGCCAAGTCCTCCTTCGCCAGGTTCGGCTCGAGCAGGCCTTCGGTCTCGAGATGCTCCCGCATCTGGGGATCGAGGTTGAAGCCCTTCGTGCCCGGCCGGCGCGACGAGCGGCGGGAGTTGGTCGGCGGCATGCCGCCATTGTCGCGATCCTGGTCGTCGCCGGACGACTCGCCAATGCCGCGCCGCTTCACACGACGCTCCAGCTCGCGCCAGTACATCGGCGTCGAGGGGTTGTAGCCCTCGACCTCGAGCGTCTCGTCGATGGCCTTCACCAGCGTGCTGTCTTCGTCGGTGCCGTTGGGGTCGAACCACTCGTGCCGGTCCATGAACACCTGACTGAGCTTGACGGCCTTCGGATCGGGCGCGGGGCGTCCGCTTTGCTGGCGCTGCGGCTGCGGGGCCTGCTGGCCGCTGCCCTGCGCCTCCTGGATGAGGCGCTGTCGCTGGCCGCCCAAGAGCATGACGCGGCGCATGGCCTCGTCACGGAGCTGCTGGACCTCGATGAAGCGCTGCCCGTTCTGGCTCTCGACGGCGCGCCCAAGCTCCGCGTCGGCAAGCTGGAGCGCCTGCTGCGCGGCCCCGATTTGCCCCTCGACGGTCTGCAAGGCGACGCCAACCTGGCCCTGCATCGTGTGGCCGACCATGCCCGCGAGCTGGCCGAGCTGCTGCCGCAGCGCGGCGATCTCGGCCTGGCTGCTGGCGACGACTTCCCGGCGGGCGCGGTTGCGGCGCTGACGGCGCGAGACACCGCGCGACGAGTCGTCATCCTGCTCGGAGTCGTCGTAGGCGAGGCGCGCGTCGCGCTCCTCGTCCTGGTCGTTTTCCGGCCCGTCCTCGACGTCGGCCACGACACGGCGCTCGGGCGGGTCCTTCGAAAGAACAACAGGCTCGTGCTCCTCCTCTCGCTCGTCGGCACCCGCAACCAGATCGTCCATGCCGCCGACCATCACGGTGTCGTTTCCACGGGGCGTCGTGCGCGTGCCGCGGTCGTCCTCGAATTCCCGGTCGCGCGACCGGGCCGGCGTGGCAGCTCGTGCCATAGGCTATCTCCTCTAGCTCGTCTTCGTGCTGAGTGGGTCGCCGATGCGCTCGGCGATTAGATCGGTGTCCTTGAACAGGGCGAACAGGACCTGCTCCTTCTGGCCGCCGACCATGACGTCGACCTCGAACCGGTCGCCGCCGTACATCGGCACCCGCACGAACATGCCGGGGATGCACCAGGCGCCCTCCGGCCACGGCTCCAGCGTGTCGCGGCGGTGGAAGGACGATGGCCCCATGGCGCGCACCAGCGCAGCCTGCGTGCGGAACTTCTCGACGTCCTTGGATTCGTCGGGGAGGATCAGGCCTCCCGCCTTTTTCCGCGGCATCTTCATCTGGCAGAGGATGTTGTAGCCGAAGATGCGGTAGCCCGGATCGACGTCCGGGAAGGCGAGCTTCAGCTCGCCGGTGTAGCGGGGACCGAGCGCCGCCAGCACGGAGCCGGCCGAGGCGTAGAGACCGGCCCGGATCGAGGCGGTGTGGTCCCGCGTCATGACGTCGTTCAACATTCAATCCCTTTCGCGTTCGTTGGCCTGGTCTTCCTCGATTTTCGCCTCGAGACGTTGCTGGAACGTCTTCGTGGCCAGGAGCATCCCGTGGACCTTGCCGAAGGCAAAAGCGTCACGCTGCTCGCCGGGCTGCTCGATCATTTCGAGCACCTCCGCGTTCATCTCGCGGAGAACCGCGAGAACGAACTCCAGTTCGATCACTTATTGCTCTTCTTGCTCACATCCTTCTTGGTGCCGCCGCCGGTCGCCTTCGCCGTGGCTTCCTTCAGGGTCTTGCCGGTCGCCATGCTGTAATGCAGCGGCACCGGGCCGCTCGGGGTGGTCGTCTTCGCCATAGCCGTCTCCTTTGTTACCGGGCGCGTCCGCCGCGGCAGTGGTTGTGCATGTCCTCGTGGCCGTGCTCGGAGTGACCGGAGCGCAGCCGCTCGTCGTCGTGATGGCTCGCCATCTTCTTGAAGCCGTTGACGCTGCCGCCCTGACGGAAGGCCGCGCCCGGCACCGCCGGCGAGAAGCCGGCCATCGGGCTGGCGCCGCCGCCCGGCATGCCGCCGAGGCTCGGCGTACCCATGTCCGGCATCTGCCGCTGTCCGGCTGCGCGCGATCCCTTGGGCCGCCCGAGCTTGGTGAACACGTTGGTTCGAGCCATGACTATCCTCCTATGGAGTGGAACAAATGTTTCCGTGTTTTACGCGCCCGTATGAGACTGACCATAGCACGGTCGATTCCGTATTCGGCGGCGACATCTTTCTGCCGACCGCTCGTCTGCGAGATGGCGATGACGTCGGCGTCCGACAGTTGCGTTTGAGGCAATCGGGCTCCATACGCCACACGCCCTTTCCGGTCTCGATCATCCATGTTGTCTTTATGCGTCCCACAAAAAAGATGTTGGGGGTTGATGCACGACGGCACGTCGCAGGAGTGACAAATTTCCAGCCCCTGTGGAATAGCGCCATGCGCCCCGGACCACGCCAGACGATGGGCCAAAACCTTCCGTCCTTGAAAACGCAAATAGCCGTGTCCGTGATTTAGGACGCCTCCGAGCCACAGCACGCAGCCACTAGTGGGCTCCGGGATGGAGTAGTGGTCCAGCCTCTGTTGGGCTGTCCAGGATGAGGGAACTCGGAACATGACCGTCCCTCCTACTTGTTCAGCGACGCGCCGGTCGACAGCCGGGAATTCTTGCCCGCCGCGATCTCACGCTTCGCGATGCTCTCGGCGGTCTCGTTATCCATACGCGTCGTCTCGATAGTCGTCGAGTCGTGCTGCTGGGCAATGCTCTCGCGCGAGGCGTTGTTGCCGTCGGCGATATTCTCGCGGCTCTCGTTGCCCTGCGCCTGGACGGCGACCCGCTGCTCCTCGATCTGACGGTCGGCCTCGGCCTGCTCGGCCTGCTGCTGGGCGTCCTGCTCGTGCTGCTGCTGCTGCGCCGCGGTGGTCGCCGCCTCCTGCTGCGCCTTGCGCTCGGCATCGGCGGTCTCCTGTGCCAGACGAGCGGCCTCTCGGGCATTGTCGGCCGCCGCCTTCTGGCCATCGAGAATGTCCCGTCGCTCCTGCTGCTCGGCCTTCTTCGTCGTTTCGACGACTTGAAGCTGGGTCTTCGCCTGGTCGGCCTGCGTCTGGCGGTCGACGTCGCGCATGGCGACAACACTCGGGTCCATCGGCGTCGGCGGCGCGAGCTGCTTCATCAGCATCTGCGCCTTGGCGATCAGCGCCGGCAGGTCCTTCAGCACCTCGTGCGCCGTGCCCAGGATGGCCGGCTGAAGCTCGGCGAGCAGGCGGTCGAGGCTGGCTTCGACACCCGGCAGCGTCGCGAACGAGTCGATGGTCACGGACTCGTTGCCCGTCTTGATGCGCAGGGCCGCGTTGGCGGCATCCAGCGTCGCGTCAGCGTACCACATGCCCATGTGGTCGGCGAGGTGGCCCAGGATGATGGGCAGGAACTTCTGCGCGATGATGGGATTGGCGCCGAAGAGCATGTCCTGCATGTACGCGGCATGCGTCGCCAGATGGGCCTCGTGGTCCTGGCCGGGGAAGGGCAGGATCGGCAGGCCGCGCGAGGCCGTGACGTTCTCGGCGACGGCATTCATCTGCGTTGCCTTGGGGTCGTCGATCAGCAGGTCTTCGGGCTGCGGGATGCGCTGCGACTTCAGGAAGAACAGCTCGGCGTTGCGGACCTTGTAGACCGGGGTTGGGGTCGCCGCCCACATCTGCGCCCGCGTCGCCACGAGCTGGCCCTGCGCCTGGCGCTGCATGTCGCTGAAGATGCGCGGATCGCTGACCGGGATCACGCACATCGGGCCGTTGTAGTCCTCGCGCGTGACCAGCAGCTCGCCGAACTGATCGACGATCTCCTCGTTCTTCACCGTGCGCGCGTTGATGTCGTAGAGCTGCTTGAGGAAGCGCTTCATCGCGCGGTGAAGCCGACCATGCACGGCGCCGAAATTCTTCAGGCCCTGCTCGATCATCATGTTGGCAGTGCCGACCGGCGTCTGGCCCGTGAATTTGTCGAACTCGTCGAAAGTCGTGCGGACGACTCCGCGGCCGGCATCGACGACAAAACCCAAGAGCTGGAACAGCACCGGGTTCGGCGGCGGGAACTCGAGCGGCATGTAGGTCTTGCGGATGTCGTCCATCGCCAGCGAGCCCTGGAACTCGACGGTCTGGCCGACCTGGGGCCGCACGTTCTGGCCACCGGCCGAGGCGCCACCCTTGAGCTTCACACCGGTCTGGCTGTTGTTGAGGAACGCCGCATCGAGCAGCGCCCGCATCGCGCCCGTCGCCACGCCGGACAGGCTGCCGATCATGTGGGCGATGCCGATAGGATAGCCGCCGCGCCACGGCCAGAACGGCCACTCGATCAGGAAGTCGAGCCGCTTCTGGTTTGGGTCGTTGGGCTTCCAATTTCGGTAGATCGACAAGATACGGCGGCTCGATACGTCGATGGTCACGATGTACGGCAGCACGTCGTCGTCGGGCGTCAGGGCCAGGTTCGTAGAGCACTCGTAGATGACGCGGATGTCGTCGATGTTCTCGGTCGGCTGGTTGCGGCCGATGATGCGGTCGTTGGCGATCTCCGACTGCGTCTCGTCGAGGTAGTCGGAAGTGCCGAGCGCGTTGACGACGTCCGACCACAGGCCGCGCTTGACGTTGTCCTCGAACTGCCAGCGGTCGACGTCCTGCTCGTGGGTGATGCGCTGCTGGCTGTAGAAGTCGCCGTCGGTGAAGGGCCGGTGGACCTTGTCGATAGGCACGAACATCGTGTCGGGCTGGCCGTCCTCGAGCAGCATCTTGGTATAGTAGCCGCCGGCCAGCGGGCACTGCGTCAGGCCCATCTCGAACTCGTGGTAGGCCGAGGGCATGGCCGTCGTGATCTGGTAGTTCATGTGCCGCGCGATGCGTTTGGCGCGGTCTTCCTTCTCGTTCGTCGGGTCGCCGATCACGCACTGCTTCACGGGGCCATCGGGCGGCATCAGCTCCGACATGACGCGCGCCGAGAAGTCGACGGCGGCCTCGGTGAGCATCGGATGCACGGCCCGCGAGGCGCCATTGAACGACGCGCCGCCCGGCGCGTCGTCGCCCAGGCCGGTACGGCGAAGGGCCTCCTCGTATTGCTTGTCGCGCTTCTTGCGCGCCTCCTTGTCGACTTCGATGGCGTCGAGGAGATCGGTGGCGATGCGCGCCAGCTCCATCGAGTCCATCTCTTCGGCCAGGTTGGCGAAGTGCTCGACGTCGTTGGGCTCCTCGTCCTGCGGGTCGTTGACCGTGGCAGTGCCGTCGTCGTTCAGCGTGATGGCGCCGCCGGGCGGCAGGGCCGTGCGCAGGCGCGTCACCTCTTCCGAGGCGCCCGCCTCGGCGTAGGGGTCGAGTGTCGCGCCCGATATGTTGCTCATGCGTAGGCCCCGCGGAAGTAGCCACCCTCGTCGGCGTAAGCGCCGGGGGCGACCTCGCCGCCGTGGTCGTAGTACATCACGCCGTATTTGGCAAAGTCGTCGTTGGTCGATCCGCCCTCGGCCTTGTCGAAGTACCGGTACATCTCCAGGTCAAAGGCACTCGGGCTGAGGTGCGGCGCGGCAGGAGAACCCGCGCCGCCGCCCCCCTTGCCCGTGAGGGCGGCTAGTTGGCGCAAGAGATCGGCGTGATCCCGGTCGTTGAGCACACCACGTCCCGGCGTCGTTGACGATGGCTCGGGCCGCCCAAACAGCGGCGCCTCCTTCCCGAACAGCTTCGGCAAATACCCGATCTCCGCAAGTTGCTCGCGCGGGATCGTCTCGACGCGCGAGGCGCCCGGCGTAGCCTTGAGCCAGCGTTCCGCTTCCTGTGGAAGATGGCCCCCGAAGACGTCGGGCATGTAGTTCGGGACGCCGCCCATGTCTGCGAAACCCTGCATCGTCTTCTCGTGCAGCGGCTTCAACCGATACGCGTCGGGGTAGTGATGCACGAGCGCGTTCACGGCGCTCCAGGGAACGCCGCCGTGGGTCTGCGTCTCGACATATGAGTGCTGGCGCGCCAGCCTCGGCAGGGTCGGCGGGTACTCGGCGTTCGCTTTGAATTCGCGCTCCGCGTTAAGCCACGCCGTGACAGGATCACGGTTGTCGTAGTCGCTGAACTTGGCGAAGCGGAAAGGCCCCTTTCGAAATCCACCCGCGCCGCCGATTCCGAAGCTGTCGCCAACCGTGAACGTCGACCGCGGCTTCACCGCGTCGTGGAGCACGGCCTTCATGTCTCCGTAGTGGCCGGCACTGTCCAGTGTATCGAGATCGCCGAGGTGTCCGTAGATCGGCCGGTACATCGGGTCGATGCCGGGATCGGTGCCGAAGAGGCGGTGCTCGAGATCGCTGCGGTACGCCGGGTCGAAGCTGCCGCGGCTGTGGCCCGTCTCGAACTGCGTCTTGAAGCGTCCGTCCTTGATGATGTCCTCGACGTGGCGTTCGGGCACGGCGATGTTGACCGGCGCATCCTTCATCAGGCGCTTCAGCCAGCGCGCCATGTCGAGGACGCCAGCAACCGGAGTCTTGCCGCCGTTATTCATGCCGACCGCGCCACCGTGGTCGTAGAACATGGTGTGGTAGGCCTGCATGTCGTCGACTGGGCCGCCCTCGGCGAAGGGCATCTTCGGAAACGTCGTCGGGTCGCGCGGCGCACCATCGGGCTGCGGAAAAAACTTCGAGTCGCGGCCGAGAGGGAAATACTTCTCCTGCATCTGCTTAAGACGCGTCGCCACGTCGGGCTCGCGCAGCTCGCCAATATTCGCCGGCTGGAGCTGCACCGGCATGGTCGGATCGCCCATGTAACCCAGCGCTCGAGCGCGATGCCGGCCGTTGTGCGTGACAATGTCGCTCCAGGGATCGCCGTAGTGGCGGCCCATCGTCAGCGTCGGGACGCCGGAATTCCATTCGCCATACTCGCGGGTCGGCGCGAAGCCGCCGCCTTCCGTTGCGGTGCCTTTCAGATGCTCCATGAAATTGGCGTAGGTCATGTCGCTCGGCGCCAACTTCTTCGGCACGCCCCACGTCGTGTCGGTGTTGTTCCAGCGCGCGTAGGGCACGCTGTTGAGGCGATCCGCCGGCAGGCGCGGCGCGAACCGTTCGAAGTCGCCGGGCGGCATCGTTGTCAGCAGGCTGGCGTCGCGATCCGCGAACAGGCGTTGCAACGTGCTCTCGTTGAAACGACTCAAGTCGGCCTGGGACTCCAGCTTGTCGAAGCGCTCTTTCTGGACAGGCTGCGTGTACTTCTCGATCCAACGGCGCACGTCGCCGAGGGTGCTGCCCTTGGCGACTTCGATCGTCTTCCGAAGCGCGCTGACCGGGGCTGCCTTCACACCACCACCGCCATCGTAGTGCTGCACCGGCCCGCCGTCGGCGTAGCCGCGGCCCCCCAGCAGCCGCCACATCATCTCCAGTGCCGTCTCCTGCCCACGCGGCATCGCCGACGCGGGGCCGCGGTTCTCCGGCAGCGAGTAGCCGCGCTCGGGGGCAACAGGCTGCGGGAAATGGATCGGCGGCATCTCTCCGGGAGGAGCCGGCCACGGCGAAGGACGCCACTCGGCGGTCGTTGGTTCGGGAGGCGGCGAGGGGCGGCCGGCGAGCCGGTTGATAATCTCCATCGGCTGCATGGGGCGCGACGGCGACGGCGGCGGGGCAGAGAAAGGCGACGGCGCGTTCGGGTGCAGGTTTATCGGGGGGCCGCTGGCCTGGCGGACAGGCAACGCCGCGGCCTCGTGCTGGCGCTTCGCCGCCTCGTAGCGCTCCAGTTCCGCCCACGGCGTCTGGCGCCCGTCCAGTGCCTCGTTGAAGGCTTGGGGGTCAACGTGCCGGAAGGCGCCCCCTTTGGCGTACACCTGGGCCGGCGGCAGCGTGATGTCCGAGGGCGGCGTGTTGAAGAACGAGTCGGGGGCGCCCATCGAGTCGTCGTAGCCGAGGCCGGGGACGTTGGTCGGCCCATCGACAATGCCATCGACAGTGCCGCCCTCGGCGTAGGTCTTGTAGCTGTACGGGTCAAACTCGAGGCCACCAGGCTTGGCCCAATCCGGCAGCCGGAAACCCCCCGCCTTCTCCTCGATCATCTCCCGAGCAGCCGACGGGCTGATCGACCCCGCGTCCTTCGCGCGCCAGATGTCGTCGACCATATTGACGTTTTTCTTGGACTGCTTGAACGTGTCGGGGAAGAGGCTTCGAATAGCCTCCCACGTCACCGATTGCACCTCACGGGGGAGAACGCCCAGCTCGTCGCCGAACTGCCGATACGCGTCGGCGTTCATGCCGTAGGTGCCCTTGACCCCGGTGATCGTTGAATTGGATGGCCCGCGGTAACCTGGGAGCTGGTGTTTCTTTTCAAGGCCGCTCCCGAAGTTGTGCGCCACCGCCTCCGAATTCCCAGACAGGGCGCGGAGCTGGTTGGCGGCCACGGCGTGCGTGTCGGCAGTAAGATCGCCGAAGCGGGTGTCGTGGGGAACCATGCCGTTGTTGTAGAAGCTGCGGACCTTGTTCTGGTCGCCCATGAGCCTGCTGATCAGGTCCATGTTGCCGCCACTCTCCGCGGACTGGATCGCCTTGCCGATGGTCGGCAGCGAGCCCCAGGCCACGCCGGATCGTTTGCCATTCAGGTTCGTCGCGTAGTCGCCGAAGGTGCCCTCGGGGTTGATGACCCGGTAGTGACGAGGGTTGTGGGCTTCGTCGTAAAGGCGGACCCACAGCGCCTTGTCCACCGGGTCTTCGAGGTCGGAGTACCGTGCGCCCTTGATGCGGTCGAAAACTTCCTGCGTCTCAGGCTTGCGCAGCTCCTTCAGGCTCTTCTGCGTCGCCTGCGCCGAAATCATCTCGGGCGTCATCGGAGTTCGACGCTGGTTGTGAACGATGTCGAGGACACGCTCTCCCAGCGACGCGTTCTGAAACCAGTCCTTCTGGGGAGACAGGCTCGCGTTGACCCCGGCGACGGCCTCGGGCGGGACCCCGTACCGTGTCGCCCAGGTGCCGTTCAGGTCGCGGACGCCGGGGTACCAGTGGGGAGCCCTGTCGCGTATCTCCTGCGGCGCGCGGTTGTACAGGTAGCGCAGGTTGTCGACGGCCTGATCGATGTATGAGGCGGCGCGCTCGCGGGGCTCCATCCCAGGCATGTCCGACGAATGGAAGCCGGGATACCGGTCGATAAGGCCTGTGTTGTGCTCCGCGAGTTTCGGAAACAGCATCAGCTCTGGGACACCCGTGGATAGATGGAGCCGCTGCGGGTCTTCGACGGCATTGACCGCCGTCGGGAAGCGCGTCGAGATGCGGGACTCGTCCGCGGCACGGGGGATCGTCTTGAGGGCATCCCCCGCCCATTTGGCGATCTTCAAAACGGGGTTTGCCATCGCCGGAACGGCTCCTTGGAGGAAGTCGTTGCGACTTTACCTCAAGATGCGGGATCGGGGAAGCAGGGTCTAGCCGACGGCCTGCCAATCCTCGGCCAGCATGTCGGTCTGGCTGCACAGCCAGGGCACGATAGCGACGCCGTCGCCCGCCGGTTTCATGCCGATGTAGGCCATCGTGTCGTAGACGGCCTGATTGATCCAGTGGCCGCCCCGCTTCGCTTCGACCAAGACGAGCCACATCCCCTTGCCGTTCCAGCCGGCTCGCGCAACGCGCTTACCGGCCTTCAGGCTCGTCAGTGCTTCGCTGAAGTCCATCGCGGTCTCCTTCCCATCCCAATTCAGTTGCAAATCCGCTGGCATTTCGGTGGCCGCCGCCAGCATACATCTTCGCGATCTCACTCACGTCGAGACCGGCGTCGCTCGACCGCAGCGACCACGCCCGCTTGCCGTCGTTGCGGTCGTAGTAGGTGGCGGCGAACGGCTCCCCCTTGGCCAGGATGTTGCCCGCCTCGCTCGCCCACATCGGCGGCAGGTTGGCCACCGGCACGTCGTGGCCGCCGATCTTCATGCGGCGGGCCGTCGTCGCCAGCAGGCTCGCGATGTCCTGCTGGAGCTTACGATTGATGGCGTTGCCGGCGGTCACGATCATGTCGCGCTTCACGCGGTCTTCCAGCGAGGCCGCGATCTGGTCCCAGATGCCGAAGTCTTTGGGGTAGCTCGCCAGGCAGGCCGCGACGTCGCGCGTGGTCTTGAAGCGGAACTTCCACAGGTCGCGGTCCTCGATCTGGTCGATCAGGACGGGCCGCTTCACGAAGGGGAAGAAGAAATCCCACACGAGGCCCGCGCCGCTGCGCTCCATATCGAAGATCGCCGCCAGCGGCAGCGTGCCCACCGGCAGGTCGGGCAGCGTCCTGGCGAAGCCGTAGCCGACCTTCTGGCGCTCCCACTTCGAGTAGCGCAGGGGCTCCGGCAGGCCGACCAGCGCGTCGCGGGCTGTGACGTGATGATCGAGCACGATCACCGAGCGGGCGTGACGCGCCATCTCCTCGAGCGCCGCACGCGGGTAGCTGAAGTCGACGATCAGCACATGACGCCCGGCGATGTCGGCCTCGGGCGGCGGCGCATCGCCGTAGGCGGCGTCGATGATCTCGACAGGAACGCGGTCGCGCATCGCCGCCTTGCGCACCGCCCAGGCGGCGCCGAATCCGTCGAGGCAGTTCCGGTGGAAGATGCACAGGACGATGTCCTTGGGGTCGGGCGGCGCGTCGGCGAGGCGCGGCAAGGGCTCGGTCGAGACCTCGTGCGTCGAGGCGCCGGTGCGGCGGGCGAGGTCGACCACGTTGTCGTCGGTCATGAGAAGTCATCCGTTGATCCCGCATCGGCGGGAAGAGGTGTCGGGTATATGATTTCGAGATACGCATTGGCTTTTCGTACTTGGCCTGCGTCATCATGTTCGAGCGCGTCGAGCGTCGAGGCCAATGCAAGGATCGCGTACTGCGCCTTCCGTTTGATGCCCCCGTCATCCGACTCCAAGTCCTGGAACAACTTCGTCGCGACGCGGCGCGAGAAGTCGTCGAAAGACCAGACGCTCACCAATACGTCGGGGTTCACGGCCAATGTCTTGCTCCATCATCCATACGCCGACTCCTCGCTCGGGGTCTCGTGATACTCGCCGGGCAGGCGGTCCTCGCCCGGTATCCCGGTCAATTCGGGGTCGACGATAATCGACAGCCCATCCGGCGCTACCTTAGCACTGAGACCCGCCGACAGCCAGCGGTCGGCGAAGACGCGCCACGCCTGGCTTGCCATATCGACGACGTCGTCGTGCGGAGTCGTGCCCGGCCCCGAGTAGACACACAGCTCGTCGAGCATCGGCTCGACCCAGTCGCGCGGATTGCCGGGATTGCGGCTGCTCTCCGGCAACCAGATGCGCCCGCCGGCGGCGACATGCGACACCGAGTGCAGGCGGCTCATCTTGTCGGCATTGCCGGGGTTGTAGGGGTAGCTGTCCTGGCCTTCCTGCGCCAGCATTTGGCGCAGCGAGATGCCCGAGCCCTTGTCCTCGATGATCAGCAGGTCGGGGCGCTTGATCTGCTCGAACTCGTGCCGCGAACCGACGACTGGCTTGAACAGAATCTCGCGGCGCCGGCCGTAGATCGCCCGCATCTCCTTGCGCGCGGCGGCGACGAGCGCCGGGAAGCCGAGGTGGTCCTTCCAGAACTCGAGCAGCATCAGGTTCCATTTCTTGTCGTGCATGAACACGCCCCATGTCCCGCAGGCGGTGGGGTCGGCCTCGAACGACTTCTTGTCGTAGGCCTTCTCGGTGAACGCTGTGTCCATGCTGACCATGACGAACTCGAACCACGGCAGCGGCTGCGCGTTGGGCCACAGCTTCAGCCAGCTCCGCTTGATGATCGCCGACTCGCCTATGTCGATCAGCTCGCCATGGATTTCCTGGCGGCCGATCTGCGTCTCCTCGTACTGCTCGATCTCCTTCAGGAACGACTCGGCCAGGTTGGCGCGGTTGTCGTAGGTCGAGCCGCGGATCACGAACTTGCCCGCGCGCTTGATCAGGTCGGCCAGCCACTTCAGCGGACGCGGCGTCGTCGTGTAGAAGCGCTGCGGCTGAACCAGCGTGCCGTCGGCCTGCCGGAACACGATACGCGTCGACATGTCGATGTTGGTCAGCGTCTCCTCGGCGTTGCGCCAGGCCGCGATCTCGTCGCCCCACACGAACGTCGCCTGCGGACCACGAAGGCGGTCGGGCGACTCCGAGCTGAAGCCGCGCACGATGGAGCCGTTGTAGAAGCGGATCGTCGGGATGGCGTCGGAGAAATTGACACTCGCGATCATCGGCGCCGGGCACACCGACATGATGCCCGAGATGCCGTTGAACATCGTGCCGATCAAGTCGGCGTGCGAGGGCGCGATGGCGTGGATGACGCAGCCAGGGAACATGCCCGCCCAGCGTCGCACCAGCGAGGCGCCCATCATCGTCTTGCCGAAGCCGCGGCCCGATTGCGCGATGGCGAGTGCCCAGCCCGAGATGGGCAGCACCTGGTTCGGACGCGCGGCCCTGATCCAGCCCTGCTCGGCGTCGAGCCACGCCTCGTCGCCGGCCGACATGCCCTCGAGTCGTTGTGCCAGGCTGCTCAAATACCACCTACCTCAAGGTCCAGCAGCGCACGCTCGGCCGGCGGCATGTCGGCCGGCAATAGTTGAAGCGCCAGTAGGCCTCCCTTCGTTTCTCCTACTTCGTGAAAGCCCGCTTTGCGGTAAGTCCAGCCCCACACCTTCGCCCCACGCACTAGCGTAGGCTTCACCTTACGCCTATCCACGAAGGTAATCATTCCTAGTGACGGCGGCTCCCAAACGGCTTTCGTCGCGGCTACGGCTTGTCTGATCAGGTCTTGTGCGCGTCCGGCTCCCTCGTTGCGAAAGGCCGAGCACACCCATGCTCCAGCCCATGCGTGTTTCACATACTCCGCAAACGGCCAAGACGTAACCCAGAACGCCTCGGCCCCCGGCACGCCGGCATAAAACACCACACAGCGCCCTGGCGGTACGAACTGAGGCGTGCCGGGTTTCTGTCGGTTGTAGTGCCTGTCCGCGAGAAGGCGGCTTTTTAGGTCCGCCCGATGCGACTCGCGCCACATCATAAAACTCCTCCCTTGCGTCGAGCATATCGCAAGATCAGCGCTTCCGCTTTACGCCATTCCGTCAGCGACGACTCGATGTCACGCCGGCGCGTCTCCAACTCGTCAAGGCGTGTCCTGATCGTCTTGAGCAGCGCCCGCAGATCGGCGAGGCGGGGCTTGGGCGTCACCACGCCAGATGCTTGGCGCGCTTCCAGTAGCAGCCCTCGCCGAGACCGGCCGCGCCGTTGTGGCCGATGCCTGAGGCTCCTGCCTGGCGCACTGCGGTGTCGATGGCGCGCAGGGTCTTCACTTCGTTGGTCGACATCAGGGCGTTGACACGACGCGGGGAGAGGATGCCCTCCTTGGAGCGGCGAAGGCGGACACGGCGTGCCGCGATCTTGTTCGCGCGCATCTTGTCAGGGTTCGCCGCAAACCGCTCGATGGCCAGCGCCTTGGCGTGCGCCGCCAGCTCCTTGGGAGTCAGACGCTTCAGCGAGCCCCAAGGGGCGCGCTTCCTCGGCTCCTCACTCATGACGTCACCGCCTCCTCGATAGCCATCTGCGTTGGCACGCCGTTGTCCAAGCGCGGCGCACGAGCTTCTTCCTCAAGTCGGCGGCAGGCGAGATCGAACCAGCGCTCCTCGCTCTCGATCCCAATGAACCGGCGGCCAGCGCGCAGAGCAGCGACCCCAGTGCTACCAGAACCAGCGAAGGGGTCGACAACCAAACCGCCGACAGGAGAGTGGTTAAGAATAAACTCCAATGCCAAACCGACGGGCTTTTCATTCGGGTGCTCGCGTTTCCGTGGGGCCGCCATCGAGACGATGTTCGGTCGGGCCACGTACTTGCCACGATACCACGACATCTGGCCGTCGGCGCGGTGGCCGACCATCACGAACTCGTAGCCGCGGCGATACCTGCGGCCCATGCCGGGGTTGCGCTTGTCCCAGATCACGGCGTGGTCGAAGGCGAGGTTGTAGGCTGGCGCGTTCATCAGGTCCGCGAGCGTGGCCCACAAGATGCCGGAACCGCCGCCGCCCGCCATGATGCATAGCGCGGACGTCGTCTTCAGAACGTTTCCGTGGCCCGCGACACCCAAAAGCTGCTCGACCAGGTCCAGCGCGCCAGCCATCGAGTCGCCCTCGATCTCGATGTTCGCCGCCTCGTTCGCGCGGTGCTCGTCGTTGATGCGCGCGAGGAAGTCACCATCGAGGTTGGAGGTCCCGTAAGGCGGGTCGCAGAAGATCAGATCGACGCTGTCGGGGCTAATGTACTTGCGCATCAGCGGGGCGGCATCGCCGAGAACCATTATCGCGCCGCCGAAGGTTTCAACTCTGTGCATCTCACTATCTTGTCGTTATGTCGGCTCATCGTCAAGCACGTCGGTTAGGTGCTCGGGAATAGATTTCCCGTGCTTGTTCAGGGTCATCAGTTCCACGACCTTCGCCAAAGTCGTGCTGACCTGGCGCTGCACCCGCAGCTCGTCGTCGTCGTGGTCGCCCTTCCTCGAGCCGACCTTGCCCTCGATGCGCTCGGCGATGATCGAAATGGCGCTGACGTCGCCGAGCAGGGCCTTGGCCACGGCGACTTCGCCCAGCACGACGATGGCGGGTCGCGACGCTCGGGGCTCCGTCGGGTCGTCGGACGACTCCGCAGCCAGCTCGCGACGCGCGTCGGCGATCACGTCGCCCGTGGGGCGAAGGAGCGCCAGCCACAGCGACGCCTTGAACGGCGAATGCAGGTTCAGGAAGCGCTGATGCTCGCGCGCCAGCTTGCGGAGGTGGTGCTCGGTCGTGTCGGCCTCGCCGACCGCGACGTGCCGGCCGCCCTCGGTGAGCCGGCGCTCCTGCTCGACGACTCGACGGCGTTGCTCGGGGTAGGATTTGGGTGTCGACGGGGGCGGGGGCGTGTCGGGCATGGCGGCAGAATAGCCTCTCTCGGACGAGATACGAAACGGCACGAAAAGCGGACGACTTGCTGCACCAGGTGGGATGGGGCGATGGTGGCGATCCATCCGCGCGGTTCTCGGGCCGCTCACCGCCCGGCTAGCAGCATCGCGCCGGCCAGGGAGATCGAAACCGGGTCGCTTGGAGCGGCGAAGGCGGACACGGCGGCCAGCAGAACGAGGATCAGGGCCCCCGCGAGGTCTGTCTTGTGTCTTGTGTGTCTCATGAGTGTCCTATGGAGTGTCTATACGTGCCTTATTCTGAATAATATTACCGTACTATATGTATGGGTATTATAAATATGGTCTCTCCCTTTGCATTATACGGAATGTCACAAGACATATAAGACAACGAGATAATGTTGATTTTAAAAGCCCATTTTTGTCTCTCAATGTCTCGCAACTCGGTCTAGCAAAAGTCACAAGACACGCTAACTCATTGATATTGCTCACTAGAAGGGAATGTCCTCATCCCCAGCATGGGATTGCCTCATTTCCAACACAATCTCGCTTTGCGGAACCGGGTTATCTCGCCGCCAAATATACACTCGCTCTGCAATTCCGCTCTGCGGAGGTCTCCACTGCTTGAGAGACCACCCAAGTCCTCGCATCACCTCTGCAATTTTGATCGCGTCAGGCCGCCTCTGGCGCTCCCGCGGCATGCCGATGGCCTGCGACAGCAGCCGCAGGGTGGTGATAACGGTCCCCCATTTCTCCTCGTCGCTGGCGGCCATGAGGTTACCAGAAAGACGCTCGGCGTCGTTCCAGCCATCCCAGCAGCGCCCGCGCCCAGGACGTGTCCAGGAGGCTAGTATGGGCCGCAGGATCGCCACCCACGGCTCTTCGACAAAGTGCTCGGCGACCGCCGCCTCCTGCTCCTCCTGGGGAATGTCCCACCAGCTCTCGCCGTCGTCGTAGCGGCGTACGGCCTCGGCGAAAATCTGCTCCCTATTCTGCTTGATCCACTCGACGTCGACCCGGCCGGTGACGCGCACGGGCCAGAACCTTCGGCCGCCGGTCTCGTCGCGGTGCCAGTATTCCTTGTTCGTCGTGCCGACCAAAACGACTGTCCGCGGGAAGTCCATCGTCGTGCGTCCGTACGACGGCCTGAAGCGATCCACCGGTGTCGACAACAGGGTCTTCACGCGGTTGATGTCGACGCGCGTCGAGGCGATGGCGTCCATCTCGGCGATCTCGCCCATCATCAGGCCGCGCAATGCGTCCTCGAAGTCTTTGTTGTGCGCGGGGACGTTGACGGTGCGCGCGAATTCGCCGCCAAGGGCGAGCAGCCCCGTCGACTTGTATGAGCCCTGCGGACCTATGAAAACAGGCATCGTATCGACCTTGCAGCCGGGCCGCATGACGCGCGCCACCATCGAGATCACGAACGACTTGCTGACGGCCCGGATATACGCCGTGTCGCCGGTCTTGAACGCGACAGGCAGCATCGTGTCGAGGCGGGCGACGCCGTCCCACCGCAGCGAGCGCAGCCAGTCTCGAGGGGCGTTGCGCGAGTCCATCTCGGCCACGTAGTTGATGGCCTTCGCTACGAAGGCGTCACTCTGTTTCCACAGTTTTGAGTCGAGCATGAGCAGCCAGGTGTAGAGCCGCGTGATGAAGCGGTCGTCGATGCGGTAGGCCGGCACGCCCCGAGCATCGTCGTCGCCCGCCCAATCAGTGAAGTTGTCGCCGTAGAAGCTCTCTCGCCAGATGCGGCCCTGGCGGCGTTGAAGAATATGCCCGGCGGCGATGAGATGCGGTGACTCGCTCTCGATCATCTGCACGACGGTGAGGGCGGCGTGGTCGCGCTGTATCTCGCGCGTCCCGCGCTCGGGCGGCGCGTCGCTCCGGCCTCCCGACACCAGGCGCAAATGAGCGCGGGCCGTGCGCTGCCGACGGTCCTGCTCGTCCCTGATCTGGCGCGCCCGCCGCGTCGCCCAGCGAATGAACTCACGCAGGTTGAAGGCGCGACGCGCGGCGGGCGGTGCCTGCCGGTCCTCCATCAATCCGCGGATTTCACGCTCGAGCACGGGGACGTCGTCGGGCTCGTGGAAGGCGAAGGCGCGCAGCCAGCCGCGGTGCTCGTCGTCGAGATTGGCCAGCGGATCGGTCAGCGCGCTGTCGACGCCCAGGCGCAGCCGTTCCTTCACCGCCTCCATCTGCTCGGGTGTTGGCCTCTCGGGGGCCTCGAATTCCGGGTTGCCGAGCGGCGGCGCCTCTTCGGTCACGTCATGGCCTCCACCATCTCGATCCCGCTGCAAACGGACAGGTACCTCACGACACCGACGACCCGTCGGGCTTGCCGACCCGGAAGGTGATCGTCCATTTCGACGGGTCGGGGTCGCTGTGCTCGGTCTTGCTCTTCATGGCGACGCCGTCGAGGCTTTCGATCTCGCTGCGCAGGAGCGTCGCCTCGCCGCCCTGCCGCAGGACCATGACGCCGAGGCAGCGGCTGATCAGCTCGTGGTTCTGCTCGTCGTCGCTCATATCGCCCGCTCCAGCTCGAGCGCCGTGATCGGGTTCTCGGCGCGTGCCGCCCGCAGGACCTGCTCGGCGGTGAATCGGCGGTTGCCGACCATGATCAGGGAGCTGTCGCCCCGCGGGATGCGGGACGGATAATCGACGATCTCGGCATTGAAGACCGAGGGCCCGCAACGCTGTATTCTGGCCTTCGCCTGGGCGATCTCGGTCGTCGAGGCGAACTTGGCCGCGAGGTCCTTTTGCTTCTTCTTGGCCATATTCTGCCGGTAGTTTGAGACGTAGGTGATTGGCGCTTGTTTCAATGCACGGGCCTTCAGTTGGAGGGTCCGCACGATACGCGAGGTGGCGTGGTCAATACAAGACAGCGTTTTTTCCGGGGTACGCTACAGGTTGGGCTGTCGAGGGCGGTTCATGCACTAGCGACTCATCCGATGCTGATATTTGCTGGGTTTTTGGGGCCGACACGCGGAGGAAATAATTCTTTGTCGTTTTCTGTAGCCCTGAATTAACTACAAGATAGTTGTTGACGCCTGATCCCGACGGCCTTATTGGTGGGGCCGTCAAACCAACCCAACGGGAGAACCCGATGCGCAAGATCAAAGTATCCGAAGCCGACAAGAGAAGCCGCGCTCGCGCGGCGGAGTCATACCACCGCATGCAGGACGTTCCCGTCTATTCGTCGACCGGGACCATCTTGGGATTTGTCAGCTCCAGCACTACCAGTGTTGGGGCAAGTCATGTGGCCGGCGGGGCGGTGGAATAC